>CEON01034401.1_pt1 | contig 40977 bp, 58 predicted proteins | sample 530291 | NCBI WGS metagenome assembly CEON01 (sample SAMEA2619888, study PRJEB7988) | marine metagenome | biome: marine biome (ENVO:00000447); feature: surface water layer (ENVO:00002042); material: "saline water (ENVO:00002010), including plankton (ENVO:xxxxxxxx)" | depth 5 m
CTAACTACGGCACATCCACAAGACATAGCTTCAAGAAGCGCTGTAGGAACTGGTGATATCGTAGAGGTATTAAGAAATATCCTAGAGTTTTGATAACCAGCAACCAGCTCTTCTGTAGAAGAAGCAGGTTCAGAAAGTCCCGGAGTGTCACCTATAACCTTGTATGGCAAACCCTGTATAACATCTCTCCATAGATGAAATCCACAACACCAATCTCTATTTATCCAGTCATTTACTACAGACAGGATATTATTTTCCCTCTCTCCAGTTCCGTAGGAGAATTTTTCAGCATCAACACCGTGCTTGATAACAACGGTATCTTTACCGTCTGGAAGCCATCTCCATTCTTTTATGCTATAGCCAGATATAAAAACGTTTTTGACGCCTCTCATGTTGTAAGTTTTTTGTAGTACATCTATTCCCCATTCAGGCATCGGAAGTGTATGTTCTAAGCTTACTAATGGAAGATGCAGTCTTCTGGCTAAAGACTCTGCTAATTGAAATTGCCCAAATTTATTTTGTGAGAGGATGAGGTCAAAGTCTAGGTTCAGCGGTATCTGCCTATCTCCTAGATTTTTATCTAGCAAGGTATAATTTTCTGGTAGTTTTGCGTATGTGTGATTCCATTCTTTGATACCTTCAGCTCTGTACGCATAGAAATTGTGACCAGTTCTTGCCAAAAGAGTTTCATATCTCTCATGAGTGGGAAATGTTAGTATGTTTAGAGGCTCCACATATTTCCTAGTAGAGGCTCTAATTATGGAGGATACAGCGTTAGTCATTCAAAATATCCTTTATGAGCTTGCCTATGTTTTCATGGGAATATTCTTTTGCTCTTTTTATTCCCTCACTCTTCATTGATACGTACTCTTTGTCTCCAGCTTTATACATCTCAAAGACTTTTCTCATAGCTTTTCTTAATTGGTTTACATCAATCGAATACCAATCCTCATCGCTTGTAAAAAGATCTTCAAAGGTATTTGTCATTCCATAGACAGGTTCCCATCTTCCTTCAACAAGAATACCAGCATTTTGAATGTAATCAGCCATGCCTCCAGTGTTTGAGCATATTGGAGTGTTCCCAAATCCCATAGCATCAAAAGCGGGTATAGACCAAGCCTCACCATAACTTGGCATTACTAAACAGTCACAGCTTTTATGCAAAGCATACAGGTCGTCTTCGTAAAGATTGTCTGTAATTATCAAGTCTTCTTTGTAGTCGTCTATGCTTGCGTATTTTTTTATGCCAGTTTTAACTTGATCGCAAATATCCTTAATTTCCGCAGCGCATTGGTCAGGAGACATGGAGTATCTGTTTGACTTTATCAGAATGGAGACGGGTTCATTCTTCCCGAATTCCATATGGAAAGCTCTTATGAAAGCTTCCATGTTTTTTCTCTTATTCAATTCTCCGACAAAGTAAAATATAAAATTGTCTTTGGAGTTTGGTATATCAACCGCTTCGTAGTCTCGCTCAAACTTAGAAAAGCTAGTTGCATGAGGAACAACCTTTATTGGTATGTTAACACCGCTCTCTTTGGCCGCATCTACCATTTGATTGTTGATTACCCAAGCCTCATCCATCATGTTTATTTTTCTAGCCCAGCTAGAAGAGTTGAAGTTGCTGGTTTCGCTAGCGTAAAGAGCTATGTTCTTTTTAAATTCTCCACTGTATTCCATAAGGTGTGGTAGTGTGTGTTGGATGCACACCTCTGCACCTCTACTATCTTTGGCTTCAAGCTGTAGTAGCTTTTTAGGTATTGTTGGATTGTTTCCGTTGAGCTTTAGCGGTCTTGGGACAACATCAATCCCAGCACTATCCATAGCTAATATGTAGTCTATAGCGGCTTGCGCCCAGCCAGTCCCATCCCTGTAGCAACCTATATATAAGACTTTCATTGAATTCTTTCCTTGCGTTTTCTTTCCCAGTAGTTTCTTCTTTCGCACAAGTTAGCCGCAAGATTGTAGGCTATCTCTTTGTCAAAAGGCTGGTAGTCAGGTTTCACAAATTTGAAAGAGTCCTCATTTAAGTACATGTCTCCAGTGCCTTCTAAATACATTCCATAATTGAGATCCCTAATCATTCTTGATTCAAAGTAAGTGTTGAGCTTTTCAGGTTCTCCAAGGACGCTAATTATTATCCATTGCACATAATCTTTAACGGAAAGATATGTCGGAATGTCCCTATCTGGCGTGTGAAGTCTTGGTGGTGATAGCCAAGTTTCCTCTTCTGGCCTTATCTCTACAGAATCAAAGTAGTCTTCCCACTTTTTAGCTGTTTTGTCCCACTGATAATACTTTTCAAAGTTGAGTCTACAATTTTTGGAAAGCATTTCTCTCTCGGCTTCTGACAGGTTGAAAAAGTTTTCAAGCTCTTCAGCAGTCAAGTCGTTATCAGGTACTGCTCTGTAGCATCCTGTTTCCATTTCTCTGTAAAGCGCTTTAGGTTTTAATGGAGTGCCTCCTAGCTTTCTGACTACACTACTCATGGCTGAGTAATCTACGCTCATGACGGGAACTCCACATGCAGCGGCTTCTACCTGTGGTAAACCAAACCCTTCGCTGTTAGCGTACTGGACATAAAGATCAAAACAGTTCATAACAGCGGCTAGGAACTCATAACTAACTCCATTTTTTACACTAGAAAGAACAGCGTTTTGCCCTCCACACTTGGGGCATTTTGTCTTAGCGTCTGCGAAAAATGTCGGAAATGCGTGTTTGCAGTCACCGCAGACGTAAGTGAATAAAACTTTTGATGCTATGCCGTTTTCGTTAAGTAGTTTAGGTATATCCCATCCAATATCAGGATAGCTAGTGTGGCAATATAGATATACGTCCTTGTGACCACTATTTCTTAAATACTTACCAAACGCCTCGAACAGGTCAGGAAACAACTTCCTTCGCTGATTACGCATTATGGTTCCAATGACTTTACTATTGCCATCAAATCCCATCATTTCTTTATGTTTGAATTTATTTTCTACGGGCTTGTAAGCCTCATTAGCAGAGGGCGGAGCTGAACCTAAGCATCTTATAGCTCCTCTGGACTCATTTTCAAGAACCTCGTGACCCCAATCAGAATAATTAAAAACACCGTCGGCATTAGCAAATGTTGAAAGCCACTGTTCGTTTTGCGGAGCTGCATCTACAGTTGGCATAATGACCCAATGAAATAGGTCTCTGTAAGGAGATCTTTGTTGGTAGTCAAGCATCCAGAAATCTCGTATATCGAAAACGATATCTGGTTTGAAATCTAGCAATACTTGTTCAAATCTCCACTCGCCAAATTGATTTGTAGGAATTGAATTGTATTCATCTACCTGAGCCTTGTCTGATTGGTCAGGCATGTTTTGATAGAATTTCCAAGGAGTGCCAGCACTTATAGCGTCCTTTAAAAGTCCATAACTAGCAAATTCAGCTAATTCGTATTTTTCAGTTTGATGGAGTCTCCTAAGAACTTCTCTACCATAGGTCGCATAACCCGTATTGAGATACGTAGCTTCACCACAAAAAAGTATTCTTTTTTTTCTCATAGATTGGCTTCTCTTATCCTGTCAAATATATCATCAAGTTTATTCGCTAGAACAGACTTGGTACAACCTAGAAAGTCACATATCTCTTTGGATGTGTAGTTTTCTAATTTTAATCTAATTATGAACGTTTGTTCTTGAGTAAGGCCATCTGGAACATAATCAAAAAAGCTCTCTTTTATATAGTACTTAACTTTTTCGGTTTTTGCTAACAAAGAGCTGTCAAATACAAGATGACTTTTTTTATTCTTAGTCTTTAGCTTTAGTATTTGATTTTTTATACAAACGCTAGCATAAGTTGAAAATTTAGACTTTTCTTCATCATGCGTTCTTATTGCTTTTAACAGACCGATTAATCCGGCCTGTATCATGTCGTCTAAGCTGTGACCTTCAGAAAGAAAATAAAGAGCTTGACTAACAACTAGCCCATAGTTCTCTTGGACAAGATGTTCTTCAAGCTCTGTAATATCTATATCTTTTTGGTTTTTATTTTGCATCTAATGTTTCAGACAGTTTGTTACCTGAACTGGCATCATCTGAAACATTAGAATAGTCTGTATTAAAAAGCTTAAACTCTTTAACTCGGAATCTAGTCTTAAACTTTTTGTTCCCGCTTTTGTCAGTCCAGCTGTTATTTCTTGCTGAAGTTACTACGTCCACTATATCGCCCTTCTTGCAATATTTATTTAAAGTAGAAGCTCCCGTATCCCAAGCCTCGAAGTCAAAATAGTTAACGCTTTTCTTTTTCTTATATTCACCATCAGAAATCTTTTCTTTACGATACTCAGTAACAGCTAGAGTAAACTTGCAAAGCTGTGTGTTATCTACCTTGACAAGCTCTGGGTCTTGTGTGAGTCTTCCGATGAATCTGCAATAATTTGAAATAGTGTTCATAATGCTCCTCGCTAAGTCTTGTATTAATAATATACTTCTACGAATGTTTTATTGCAACTAAAGTTCATACATTTCATCAACTATTATGCCAGCCCTGTCGCCAGAAGAGGCTTTTCCAACTAAAAGTATATTATTTCCAATATATGTAATATTTTTGTATTTTAACCAACATTCGTTAAACATTGTTACATTCTCTATAGAGCCTGTACCATCTTCTACTTGCATGAACACCATCTCTTTTCCTGCTGCCTTCCCTTTTGTCGGCACATATTTATTGTACTCAACTATAGTGGCAGCAATTTTTACAGTGCCAATTTTTCCGTTGATGATGTCTTTGCAGGTCGTATCTGATCTGCTTGTGTCGTAAGTGTCAATTTCGGAAAAGGTTAAAGGCGTGCCGTAGTAGTTTGTTTCCGTCTGTATTATCCAGTTTGGGTCGTCGTCGAGAGACATTGGTGGGTTTTCTAGCATGTCAACCAGAGACATAACCATCTCAAGCCTATTTTTGTTTGCCACTCCACCACCTTCTTTTTTGGGTCTTGCCAGACTTTTTAACAGAGGTATTAGAGATTCGTAGTCTTTGTAGTTTTCTTTAACCCATTCCTGCTCTTTTTTAGAAAGCTCTTGCACAGTAGTAAATTCATACTTCATCTTTTGTCTAGATACACCCATTATGGATACTACACCAGACTCTATCATTGCCTGTACGTATGTTTTGTTCAACTCTCCGCAAGTCTCTATTAGGAATTCATACCAAGACATTTCGTGTGCATTTTCAGGTAGCTTATCAACTATCGAATTGATAGCCCTCTCTCCTAGTGACTTGACATTAGTAAGTCCAAAGTAAATTTTGCCATCCTTTACTACGGTTTCCTTGTTCATGTATTTTAATGAGGGAGGATGGACATTGATATCATTGGACTTAGCGTCAACCACAAGTTCCTTGACTTCTCTTTGAGGGTCTGGTTTTCCGCCTGAATGTTTAAGATAGTTTGAGTAGAACTCCAGTGGGTAGTGGGATTTTGCGTAAGCGCTCCAGTAGCTACAGATTGCGTAGCTTACAGAATGAGATTTATTAAACGCATAGCGACTTGATTTTTCAATCCAGCTAAATATTTCTTCAGCGGTCTCTTTATCAACTATCTTTTGTTCTTCAGCACCTTTTATAAAGTCGTCTTTGACTTTTGCCATCAGATCAGCTTTTTTCTTACCGATAGCTTTCCTAAGATTGTCTGCGTCCTCTAGTGTAAACCCAGCCAGTTGCTGCGCTATCTGCATGGACTGCTCTTGGTAAACTAATACCCCTTGAGTCTTTTTAAGTATCGGCTCAAGGGATGGGTGTATGTATGTGACAGATTCTTTTTCATTTTTCCTGTCTACATAATGCTGCGTCATAGTTTTACCATCAACGATGGCTTTTAGACATCCGGGCCTAATAATAGCTATAAGATCAGAAAGCTCTTCTATGTTGTTAGGCTTTACTCTTTTAGCCCAACTTTTACCCAAGCTACTTTCTAGCTGGAATACGCCTTTCGTCCTGCCACTAGATATTAGATCCCAAGTATCTTGGTCGTCAAAGGACAAATTTTCTGCATCAAAGGTGGATGTTTCCATCTGCATATGCTTTCTCAAAGTTTACATTAGGTGCAAATTTTCTGTGCATTTTCATAAATGCTATCAATAGATTGGCGGTGTCTTTGACATCCTGCAAAGCGTCGTGAGCATTAGTTTTATCCATACCCAGAAGATCCCTCATAGAGTCCATGCTCAAGGACTTTACATCAGGATTGTTTTCCATCCACATCCATACGGTGTGCATTAGATCTAGCTTGTGTATCGGGTTGAACAAACCCTGTCTGCCAGTCTTGTTATGTTTAGGGCCGTATTGCTCACACATTCGGTCAACAATAGGCATATCAAAACCAATAATATTGTACCCAGCAGCGAGTGGTGCGTAGTAATTAGTCTTCTTGAAGTTGTACTTGTTTACAAAGTCTGAAAACTTTTTCCATACAGTTTTGGGTAGAGGAGCTTTTGCTAAGTCCTCTCTATTCTTTCTAGTTATAGCTAGCGCTTCATCTTCTAAAGGATCAAGACCCATTTCAATTGCTTTGTCATCATCAAGTATCGGCCTTATTTCACTATTAAAATATCCACCGGGTTGTATAGTCAGCTTTCTACCATGTATAGCTACAGCAGCTATCTGAGTAGGCTGTGTCTTGTATGGATTTCTAGAGCCTGTTTCAAAGTCAAATACAATTATATCTCTGTAATTCATCTTATCTTCCTTCTTATTTTCATAAACTCGTCTAAAGCTTCACCTAAGTTTTCATAAAACTTGCTGAATGGAACTTTTTTGTTTCCAGACTTCACAAGAGCTTTTGGGTGAGTGCAGTGTACTTGATACACATGTTTCTTATTGTATGTCTTGTAAAATTGCTGTATCGCTGATATCGAAAGAGATCTAAAGTCATAGTACCCCTTGGAGGATATAGCTATACACGCTCTTTGTCTAACTGTCTTCTTGTTCGAGATCATCTCTTATTCCCATTACTTTGTCTAGTAGTGATATACCAAGCACATCAAACTTAACGTGTCCCATAGATTCCAGATCGTTCATTTCTAATCCGGCTATCTTGTCTGTATTTGTTTTGTCTCTAACCATTGGGCAAACCTCGTTGAGATTGCTTGAGGAAATCACAACTCCAGCTGCGTGCTTACCTTGAGACTTAAATGTACCCTCAAGACGCATTGCTTGCTCGAAGAGTTTTGAATAATCGCCCTCCAGCGAGCCGTCATCATTCAACCTACAATAGTCTCTGAGAGAGTCTGGTTGGTTCATGAGTGTCCATTGTATAACAGACGGCGAATCCATGGAAGCAAGTTGGTCAGATATTTCTTGTTCTGGCGGCAGGCTTTTTGTTATTGAATTCATCTCGTCAAAGCCGCAAGCCTCGTTCATTCTTAAGACTTCTTTTAGAGCGCTGCGACCTTGAAGTCTACCAAAAGTAACCATCTGGCTAACTTTAGAATGTCCATACTTTCCCCTAATATAGTCTATCACTTCGTCTCTTTTTGAAGCTGGTACGTCTATGTCTATATCAGGCAGTGAGACATGGTCTTTTGTATTTCTTCCAGAGTTATAGAATCGCTCAAAAATTAATCCATATTCAATGGGATCGACATGTGTTATTCCAACCAGATAAGAAACCAAGCATCCTGCTGCGGAGCCTCTTCCCGGACCCGGAATCCAGCCATTAGATCTCACGTTATTTACTATATCTCTAACTATAAGAAAATAACCTGATAGTTTAGCATCACTGATAACTTTTAGTTCTTTTTGCACCCTGTCTGCATATAGTGCTTTTGCTTCTTCTAAATTTACCTTGCCAGATGTTTTCAGTAGCTTAGACCATCCCTGCCTACAAAGCTCTCTTAGATATTGTTCTTCATTGTATTCTTCTGGACATTTAAACTCTGGAAGCATAGGCTTACCAAGTATGTCGTAATCTTCACACATATCAGACACAAGCATGGAGTTGGCTATCTCAGCCTCTGTATGAATGGCTTGTATTTCTTCGAGAGAGGGTATGTGGAAGTTGCTTGATTTCATAAAACCAGAAAAGCCAACTTCTTCATTGTTGTTGATCTTATTCCTGATTTTTCTAAGCGTTGTCTTCATAGAGGAACACAATAAAAGCATGTGATCTCCAGAATCTTGCTTGGTTGGGTAATGAGAGTCTGCTGTAGCAACAGTTGGTATCTTGAGCTTTTTGGCGATATACCTCATACCTTTAGCTACGAGCATGGCGGCAGGAGAATTATCTTGGTCAATACATTGAACTTCTATCAAGAAGTTGTCTTTACCAAAAACATCCATATAGGTGTAGGCCGTCTTCGTGACATTCTCCACCCAATTTGGATCTATAAACTTCTTTACGTCCTCCTCTGTGTCTTGATTGTAAGCAGACTTATAGTCTGTGAATATTGCGTTAGCCATGTCGCTTCCAAGATGGCCGCTAAACGCAATCAAGTTGCCATCCGCATATTCGCCAAGAGTCTGCAAATCTATTCTAGGTTTGTAGTAGAACAGGTCTTCATCGTTACTTCTAGAAACAGCTTCGATTAACTTATGCCAACCCTTTTTGTTTTTAGAAAGAACGCATAGATGACTAAGGGTTCTATTTTCTGGGGATTTGATCTTAGCATCTTGGCTTAGATAAAACTCACATCCAAGTATGGGTTTTATATTTTTAGACCTGCAAGACTTTGAGAAGGAAACAGCTCCAGATATAGTTCCGTGATCTGTCAATGCGCAAGAAGTGAATCCAAGTTCTTGACATCTGGATGCTATTTGTTTCGGCTTAGAAAGTCCATCTAAAAGGCTGTAATGACTATGAAGATGTAGTGGTGTCCAATTCATTATTTTTTAGTATCTTCTGCTAACCTTCCACCGCCGTCACCGTAGGCAGAAAGCTTATCAATATTTCCGTATTTTTCAACAACTTTTGGTATGCCCTTGAGCCTTATTTCATCTCTAATATGTTGGCATACACTCTTCTTAGATCCGGGTTTGTGAGGCTGGCTAAACTTACAAAGCTTCCTACACTTCCAATGAGAATTGTCATTAGATAAAAGCTTAGGGTTTTGCGTCCTCTTTATCCGTTCAAACTTCTTTCTTAAAATATCCTCAGCTTTTTTGTAGTCGTCTTCGTCGAATACCATTGAGAATAAACCACCGTCGTTAATGTAATAAATGCTTACCGAGAATTCGTAATCTGGAAACATATTTTTAAGAGCATAGTAGTACAGTAATAACTGTGTGTCTTTCTGTAGTTTTTCTAGGGTCTTTTCTTCGCCAGTAGCCCAGTTGATTCTCTTTCCAGTTTTATAGTCTAGTATTTCAAAGTAGTTGTCGCCTTGCTGAACAATGAGGTCAACCGTTCCTTTTATCGCAAGGTTTCCTTTTATAGTCTTTCTTCCTACCTTGTAGTTGTATTTAGCCCAAGGCTTATCAATCTCGATATCAAAGAACAGCTCAGTTGCAAAGACATCTTGATTTCTTGGGTCTAGCAGTCCGTCTTGGTAAGCTACCGCTTTCTCTGCCCATTTCAAGCAGGTTCTTTTTTCAGATTCGCCAAGATCTACTTCTGGAAAGTTTTTAGTGTAATAGTCAAATGCCAAATCATTTATATACGAAAGGTCATCGCACTGATCGAAGCTGATAGTCCCAAGCTCGTCATCCACCACTTCAGTCTCACCATTTTTCATTGCGAGACATTTATCCCCCAAGGTCTGCATAACCTTGTGAGTGACAGTACCCATCAACGCTTTCTTGTTGGTCTTATCTCTGTAAGAAAGGTTGTATTGTAGGAAGTATTTCTGTTCGCAAAAGTCTAGAGTTCCAAGACTACTGCTTCTGTGGTAACAAACTATCATTTAATTTTTGGATCTATCCATCCCCATTCTTTCATGACCTTGAGCAGTTCTCTATTCGTTTCGTCGATACCCTTATCCTTGTTGTCAATTACGGCATCAAATTTTTCATAATCATCAAGAGCTGTCTCGCTATTGTGAGCATCTTCGTGTGGCTTTCTGGTAAGTCTTATAACTTTTCCTCCAGCCTTTTGTATAGCTTTTACTTCATTTGGGAATCTAATATCTGGTACTATTGCCATTTCAGTTCCGCTATCTACTATTCTGTTTATGCAAGCAGAAACCCAAACGTCTTTTCTTAGCCTGCGGCAAACGTCAGTGCCAAAATACTGTAAAAACTCTCTTGCTGTTAAGTGAGCTTCTGCCGCTGGTATTTTTACTAGCTCTGTCTGATCTGGCCCAGAAATTAATCTAGACATATCTTGGACTCTTATATTGGTCAAAGAGTTCTTATCTTCATCTGTGCCATAGCATTGTTCTTCAGAGAGACCAAAGAGCTGTATAGCAATAATCTTCAAGGGGTCTGCAAAGCTAAAAGATCTAACATAAGGCCATATATTTTGCGATGAGTAACCTATGAATTCTTCGTCTTTTCTTTCCATGTCCAAAACGCCTAGAGAATCTTGCTCATTTCCTCTCTCGTCTAGGACTGTGGTATTTACAAGAAGCTCGCCAGTGTCCTCATTCATCATAAATTTTTCAATGATGCCATTGACACTGAGCTGATATCCATGCAAGAAGTTACTGCAAGTTGTCTTCCCGCTTTGTTTAGCTCCAGAAAAACCAATAATTCTAACCATTTGTCATCGCCTCAATTTGTGGTTTTATTTCTTCTAATATTTTAGACACGGGCATATCACCAATGTCACTGCCGGAAAAACTGGGAGCATAAACATTAAAAAGATTGCTACACTTTTCAGTGATCTCTTGCTTAGCCTTTTTGCCAGCCTCGTCATTGTCAGTTAATATTATAACATTTCTTGCTGTTGTAGTTTGTATCAATCTCAACTGCGCTTCGCTCAAACTAGAACCAAACATTCCAACGGCATTTTTTATACCAGCCATGTGTAGCTTCCAAACATCGCCCTGACCTTCCACCAAAACAATGCTCTTACTCTTAAATATATGCTCTGAAGCCACCCAGAGACCGTATAAATATAAACTTTTGCGGAATCCGGCACTGTTTCTCCATTTTGAATAGGAGCTGTTTTCTCTAGTCATTCTTCCGACTTCACCGACATATTCTGTATTCTCGTTGTAAACAGGAGCTACAGCCCTACTGAACATCGGGTCTTTTCTTATCATACACTCGCCAACGTCAAACTCATTGAGAACTTCTTTTGAGAATCCGCGTTTAAGAAAGTAGGTAGATGGTATTTGCAGTTTTGCTCGCATCTGTCTTCTGCTGTATTTACCAACATTGTTCTGCACTACCTGCTGTTTAGCATATTTCTTTTCGAGGTCAGGAAGGATTTTCTTTCTTTCGGCTATGTCTAAGTCGGAAACCTGCAACATCTTTTTGCAAAAATCCAAAGTCTCACCAAAGTGATAAAGCTTTTCATCTTCAAGCCAATCAGGAAAACTAAGTATTCCACGTATCAGACCTATAGTAGTTCTTTGAAAAACCTTTTCACAACCTCTAGCTTTGCAAGCCCAAGCGCCTCTCCATTCGCCATGCTTTGTAACTACACATGAACAAGCGTTAGCGCCGCCGCCATGAACTGGACATGGCATCATGTAGTAATTGTCACTTTCTCTGTAGGAGATTCCAAAGTGATCTAGAAACAACGGCAGGTTGTCCATCACCAAGCTGTTTAAGGCTTTTATTTCTTGTGGTTTTAGAAACGTTTTGTTATTCGCTTTAGAATGGTTTGTCTTCAACATCTTTGCTTTCGTCAACAATAAATCCGTCTGTCTTTAGTTGGTTCTCTTTTCTGGCTTCCGAGAAAAGAAGACCTTCTTCAACAGTTCCAATCTCGCCAGTCATTATGACATTGATATAGTCGCTAGATGACCAGCCTTGTCCAAACCTACTTTTAAGAGGTACTAATTTTTTATTTCCAGCATCTTCTTCAGTGCTTGCTATCTCGTCTATAGTCTTGTCTTTGAAGAGTGTGATGCTTGTAGCAGTCCAAGAGAGTCTTTTAGTGCCTGCGAGAACGGAAGTTGTTTCCTTAGTCTCTCCATCCTTATTTAGCTGACAGAAGGTTAGTACAGGCACTCCCATTTCGCCAGCAAAGTCTTTTAGTTTTTTAGCATTTTTTGTTAGCTCTTGATACTCTTGGTTGTATTCCGATATGGCTGTAGTGTCCATTATTTTAAGGTAGTCATAAATTACAAAGCAGTCTTTTGCAACACCGCCTTCTGTACCAACATTCCTGACTATCCACCTTCTTATAACCGAGAGTGTTTCATCAAACTTCATACCTCCCACACCTATGTGCGAGATTGGCATTTCTTTGATTTCATTGATTGCTACATCAACACGATCTTCTCCGCCCACAACATCTAAAAATTTTCCAGTCTCTATGTCGGTAGTTGGTATTTTTGAAAGTTTTGCGGTGAGTCTGGCGTAGTGTTCTTCTTCGGACATTTCTGTGTCTACATAAAGAACTGGTATGTCTAAATTACCAGCTATGTGAGCGCCCATATTCAAGGCAAGCATACTTTTACCAGTCTTTTCAGCAGCGCCAATTAAATCAACGGCACCTCTTCTGAAACCACCTCCTATTGCAGCATCATATCTAGGAAAACCACTGCTTATGCCAACCATCTCGCATGGGTTCTCTTTTACATGCTCAATCCAGTCTCCAACACCATCACCAAAGGCGGTTGGCTCATCAGCTATAGGGTTTGAGCCTAAGAGTGTCACATCAAATATTTTACCTTCAACCATCGAGATGATTTCATTCATCTCTTCGTCGCCGGTATATTTTCCAAGATCGTTTATTATTTCAGTTGCTGTCCTTTTGTATGTCCGCATCGTGTCGAGTTTTAGCAATTTTTTGCTTTGGTTGACAACATTTTCTAGTTGTATGTCAACATTGGACAGTTCTTTTAGAAACTCATCAGAGATTTCTCTCTCGTACATCCGCGTTATATCAAGCTGCTCGGCAGCAGAATTAAGCACAACAGTATCAACTGTATCAGATGTTTCAAAGACTTTTTTTAGGCAGGCGTAAAGAACTTTATTAGCATCGTTAGTGAAGCACTTTTCATTTATGAAAGGGTCAGCATCTACAAAAGCATCCTTACCGTATCTAACCATAGATGCTAAGACAGCTCTTTCAGTTTCTGTGTTTTTTATTTCCACCAGCTAGCCTCCCACACATCTACTACATCTATAAAACTCTCCAGACTTGTAGATGGGATTTATCTGTTCAGATTTTCCACAGACATGGCATTTTACATCGACCATCTCAACCGGAGGTCTTCTTTTGATCCTGCCAACATCTGGTGTAGAAATGTCTTTATGTTCAACTCCGTCATCTACAAAAGTATTTTCTCCAGCAGAAATTGACTGATGCTTGGCGTATTTGCCAGTCGTAGAGTTTTCGTTGTGTGTTATTGAGAAGTCTTCTGTTGCTGATTTGGGCATCCGTGCTTTTGGCTCTGACACTTGTGGTTCTGACACTTCTTCTGTTTGAGTTTCATCTCCTCCTGTTGAGATTGCGACTTCTTCTCCTGTGAGTTCAGCATACCCTTGAATAACTTGCTCCATATCATTGTTGATAATACCTTCCTTGATTCTTTGTAAAGGAGTCATTAAAACCTTCTCCTTCCTAATTCTAATAAAACATCAACTTGCTTTCGCAAGTCTCTAACTTTGTTCTCTAGCCAAATTGTATTTGATTCCGCCTGAAGTTTTGCTTGCATGACGGTGTTGGCAAATTCGTCGTTGGCAGCTAGTACATGTAATTTTTGATCCCATTTCATGTATTTACTAAATAGGTCTTCATTATCTACAACCAGTTTGTACATCAAGTTTTGACACCAGTTGAGTTTAGCCTTATGTTTGTTTTCTATTTTTTGGACGTAACCGCAGTAGCCAGACAGGATAAATGCTTTGAACAGACATTCTTCTTGGTTAAGGCTTTTGAGTTCTTCTTCTGATAAATTTATAATGCTCTCGACTTGCGGATTGACAGATGCGGTTACTAGAGATTTAGATGCTGAATATTCTTCTAGATATTCCAGAAGCCCGTCTATGTCAGAGCTGTTCAATAATTGTTTGCTTCCACTCATCTTTATCTTCCGAATACTTCAATTCCACAAATACAATAGAGTTAAGTTCGCACCATCTTTTTTTGTCTTTGTCTCTAGCTCTGGATTTAAGAAACTCTGCTTTTGACTTATGGAAAAAACTTACAAATTCAAAGTGTTGTCTGCCGTGAACTTCAACTATCAGATTGTAGGCTGGAACGAAGAAGTCTGCGAAAAGCTTTGAGGGTCTTGACGGCTTATTTGAGCCGGGAAGTGGAACCTCCTCAAGGATTGTATCATACGGAAAAAGCTCCTTCAACAATTTTCTTGCGGTTAAGTGCAAATTTGATCTTGGGCGAGTATCGTCGCCAAGCACTGTACACTTATTTAGCTTCCAATGCCTCTCTACGCCATCAAAACCAACAGCTCTCAATAGAGTATCTCCCTCATTGTCTTATCGAGGATATCCCACAACGAAGGATTTTCATCCATAAACTGAAGAAGCCTTGCCTGTCCCTGAAACTTAAATAACTTGACCAAGGCTTCTGTGTCGTCTAAAGCGACATTGTTAGCTTCAACGATGTCAGTAACGTCTTCAATATTTTCAAGGGCAAAGTTACATGTGTACCAAGCTCCAGCCTGCTCGATCATATCAAAGTCAACCGCTTGAGAGAAAAGCTCCTGCTTCTTGTCCAGACCAGTGCCGTAACGAAGCCAGCTAATAGCTCCACCACCAGTGAAACCGCCAGCAGAAGATGTAACAACCTTCCAGCTAACGCATTGACCGATCTGCTGTGAGTCTGCCTTGTCATCTACCTTCCAAGGTTGGACTCTAGCTATTTCAAGTATGGTATCAGCTTGGTATTGTATTTTTACACCGCCGTCAGCTACTTTCTTTTTACCATAACCAGAGACATTCGATATGTAGTGGGTAATCATTATTATGATTGCTTTTTGTTTTGGTACTACACCGGCCATCTTCTTTGTAAAGTTTGAGAGTATCTTTTGTAGTCCGGGCCTATAGTCTCCTCGAACCTCTTCGTCTAAGTCTTTCTGTGCTATCATTGAGGACACAGAGTCAATGATGATTACAGATCCGGGACACTCTTTAACTATTCTCTCAATACCACCAAGATACTTCTCTGCGCTAAGTGTTTCATTTGGTGATTCAAAGATATTTATTCTATCTACATCAAGCCCCTCAATACCCTCTAGGTTTTTTCTGTTCAGCCTGCCTTCAACATTTACATACCAAATATCTCTTGCTCCGTACTTTTCTTTTTGAGCATTTGCAGCTATCTGTAAGGCGGTAGTGGTTTTGCCACTTTTGGGATCGCCAATCATTTGAACCCAACTGCCTTCCTGTATACCACCACCCAAGGCGTAGTCGAGACAAGGACTGACAGGTATGACGACCCTATCCTTCATCTCCTCAAAAACTTCTCTACCTGTCTTTACTACCTCTTCGCCATATTTTTTAACGAGAGTGTCAAATATTGATAGTTCTTTCTTCTTAGCCATCTAAATCCCTCAAGCTAATATTTTTATTATTATTGAATCGTTTTTGCGGCTTTGACCGCGTGTTATCTGTATATTCTACCTGCTTTGGTTCTGGAGCTTCATCTATTTTTTTCTGCTCGTTTTTTATTAGCGGTTTAAGTTTTTTCATATTCAAAGAATACATCCAGCTTCCCGCACTTGATTTCAAAGCTCGTAGTATAGCTTGGTCACTAAATTCTTTCAGAAGTTTGTAGGCATATCCTACTTGGTACTGGTAATATCTTTTCCAGCTTTTAGTGTTCCATAGAGCATAGGCTGGTCTGCCTACATTTTCTTTTTCTGCCTTTCTCAAGCAGACAAACTCGGCTATATATTGTGCCGCATTACACTCTTGGTCTTTTGTTATGTGTTTGTAGTTTTTCGCCATTCAATATTTCCTTCTTTACAATCAAACACTCTTGAGACTTTTTGATATCTCTGTCTTCAAATCTCTCTGGAGTCATTTCGGGCATAACCCACTTTCTGACCCTCAGCTTGCCATCATTCAATCCACCAACCACAAACGAGTGTATGGTGTTATCTCCAAACATATAAGCTCCTGCACATTTGCAGAAGAAGTAGCCATCAAAATCAGACCCAACATCTTGCACGTTGGATCTGTTTTTTATTTTCATATTTGTAATGTGAATACCATTTTCTTCACAGTATATTTTAAGTCTAGCCCAAGCGCTTTGAGGTTCTCTTTCTGGCCTATCGTCATCTTGGTAAACAGTCTCGCCGTTAGAAAGCTTGACTACCCACATTGGGTTTTGGTCGCCATATTGATTTACATAAGAATCTAACTGCTTTGCTACGCTTTGCTTTGCTAAATTGTATTCACGATCTGGTATATCAGATATGTCCATATTACTTATCTTTGATTATATGAATTGCATCACTATATCTCTTTGCATTTTGAACTCTGACAGGTCTGGTTTCGTCAGCCATCTCAGAAGCGGCCTGTGTCATAATTGTTACTCCACGACCTTCTTTGTGACCCATAAGGTCTCCAACCGTCGAACCTTCTTCACGAGCTGTGTCTACATGTCCAGTGTCGGCAGATTCGCCAATATGCTTTTTAATAGCGTTTTCCGTTCTATTCAAGTCTTTAGCTATATCTTCGACAGTCATGTCAGAATTGTTGTCAATATAAAACTTTTCTATCTTCGTCAGCTTTCCTGTTTTTCTTTTAGACATCAATATGGCTCCGTTCTGCCCAAGTTAGATTGTTCCTTCGTCTGGTTTTAAGATAGTCAACATAGAACTTAAAAGTGTTCTTTGCGACCTTCTTGTACTCAGCGAACATGTCTTGAGATTTAGAAGCATCAATCCCAAAAGGATCTAGTAGTCTACCTCTAAAAAACTTTACGTGATAGGTTTTTTTGTCATTAACTTCTGCCACGTAAGCAAAAGCTGTATCCCGTGAATACTCTTTCTCTAAATCCGGCCCATAGAAAATGTACTCTGGATCTGGAAGTGGTTCAAGCTCAAAATTCATTGTTTCTTCTTTCTTAAATGAATTTCCATGATGTCATCTTCGTTCATAGACATTTCGTGGATGTAATCTCGTTCTTTTATTGGCGAGTAAGCATACTTTCCTGTGAGTTCGTGAACCCAACTTTCGCCTCTGGTATCGTCTGGAGTGCATTTTTTATTTACGCAATGAACTTTTACAAAATGGACATCTTCCGTTTCTGCGGTTTTAAGAAAATTCATTAGCGGCCTGTCGCAGTCAGCGCATTTTACAAGGATAAACTCAGCTTTAGACTGCTTTACATACTCCTTAAATTCTTTCATTTTTTGCCATCTCTTATGTATTTAGCCTTTTGCGTTTTGCTCATCTTATTAATTTCAGATTTTGTGGCGCTACCAGATTTCTCCCACCAATCTTTTTTCTTTTCTTTCTTCTCTGCATTTTGGTAAGCTCTTTTGTCATCAAGCTCGTAACGTCCCATCTTTTTTGTATTTCTCTCGGCAAGCTGCCCAAGAGTTTTGGCTTCTCCCTTTACAAAGCCGATGGGAGGCTGATTGATTACTATTTTTATATTAGAACTTCCGCACTCACAGGGGTCTGGAGTTTCTCCGAATTTATGAAACTGCTCAAATTCACATCCGCAGTCGTTGCATAGGTAATCGTATGTTGGCATCAGTCGTAAAGAGCGTTAAGAATTCTTGAGATTATTTCATTTCTAACAATGTCATCTTCTGTAAGCTCAGATATACCAACGCCATCTACATCAGACAGTCGATCTAAGAACTCTTCGAGTCCTCCTTGATCTTTTTTAACAAGGTCTGTTTGATCTATGTCGCCGTTAATTACAGCTTTAGAATCCCAACCTATTCTAGTGACGAACATTTTGAGTTGTTCAAAAGTTGCATTTTGAGCTTCGTCCAAGATAACAAAGCAGTTATGAAAGTTTCTGCCTCTCATATATTCTAAAGGCACTACTTCAATTTTACCTTCATCTCTGTACGCTTGGACTCTGTTTGTGTTCAATCTAAACTCCATCTCTTCTAGCACGGGTACTAGATATGGATGGATTTTTTCTTCAAAAGTTCCGGGCAAGAAGCCTAAACCTCTTCCTGACTCAATAACCGGTCTGGTAACTACTAGCTTTTCTACTCTCTTATCTAGTAAATAATCACAAGCTATTCCAACAGCAACTGCTGTTTTGCCAGTACCCGCTGGCCCTGTACAAAAAGTTACATCATTTTTTTCTATAGTCTTGATGTATTCTTCTTGGTTTTTAGTTTTTGGTTTTAGTGTTTTTCTTCTAGCTGTACGACCTGTTTCAGTCTTTTTTCTTCTTGCCATATTTATTTGCCTGTAGAGCCAAACCCTCCATCACCTCTTTCGGTGGAATCTAATTCTTTTACAACATGTTGTATAAAGGTTGGGACTTCTTGTATTAAGAGTTGGGCTATTCTATCCCCCTTCTCTATATGATACGTCTCTTGAGTGGTGTTATGCAAACAAACTTTTACTTCACCTCTATACTCAGAGTCTATAACACCAGCATGTCTATGAATACCTTTTACACCCAAAGAGGATCTATCCCATATTAATCCAGCATAGCCTTTTGGTATTGCAACAGCTATACCCGTGGAGACTAATACAGTTGCATCTGATGGGATGCTCACAGTTTCAAAAGAATACAAATCCCAACCTGCGTCGTTTAGATGACCCTTGGTTGGGACTCGGGATGACTCGTGTAGCTGTTTGACTTCAAAAAAGTTGTAATTGTAATTCACTTTTCTTCCTTCTTTTCGTATTCCCAAATCAAATTCGAGAGAGTGCTTCTGGTGATTTTATTACCAGCTTCTACTTCTTCATTGAGTTTCTTAGCGATCCATCTTAACATGTCATTGTCTATTGTAATACTTCTGAGCATTAGATGATATCGCACTTTCCTCCGGCACAAGCCCATTCTTGTTCTGGCTTGACGTTATTCTCTTCTTCTATGACTTCAGTATAGTCAACTTTTGAGAATTCTCTGTTAAGATCCACCCACTCTTTCCAGTTATAAACATCTTTCATGCAGTAGGTGAGTTTTCTAAGATCTCCTTCAAAGTATCTCTCAGCAAACTTTTTACATCTATCAGACCACTCCTTTTTGCCATTCCCTTTTATCTTGGCTCCAACACCAAGAAGAGAATCGCAAGCCGCCCATAGATTGTCTTCCCATAGATTTAGCGCTACCTCTATGAGTCCACTAACAAAGAGTGAAGCATCCCCATAGTGGCGAACCTGTTCTGTCGGCAGGTAAATAGCAGTAAATGGAGCCTGCGGATAATCCTTATCTCCCGTGATAGGAAGGAGAGATATTCCGCAAAAATATTTTCTATTTTTATAAATGAACTTCTCTACTTCTTCCCACTCTTCTGGTTTAACATTGATTGTGTTAGATACATTATGTACAAGCCAAGGCTGAGTACACAGGCTCTTATTAGTGCCGGGAATTACCCAGCTTTGCTGTGTGCTTTTTACATGTGTTAGTAAATCTATAGCGCCAACTTGATTCTTAGTCTTAGACCCCGCAGGAACTTCTACGCAAAATGCAACTACATCATCACTGTCATTATTAGACCAGACAGACTCTTCGCAAGCTCTTGGGTTTATTTCTCTGAAGTAGTTGTAAATGGGTTCCATCTTGTTCGCTTGAACCCTTCGTATGTAACGCTTAGCATGATGCGGATGAATACCAGAGGAAGTACCAAGAACACAACTGCTAGTACCTTCAGGCTTAATACAAGTAGTTCTAGCGGCTTGATTGATTCCAATGATCTTTGTGATGCGCTTGTTTTCATCTTTGACTACCTTAGCTCCCTTCTTTTGCATGTCAGGGTTTAGGCATATCTCATGCTGCTCCATAATTCCTGTCATAGAAACTCCAAGAAGAGCTTCTCGTGAAACAATATTCTCACTGGCTTTACCTAAGTATGGGAAGGAGGCAAATCCAGCTTGAAGGGAACCTATGATTGAAGCTGCTTTACAGGCTTCAAGAAAGTCTTCTTCAGACTTTATCTTTGCGCAGTTTATCGTGCTTAGATTACAAGCCTGCCAACCACTCTCGCCGGTTGTCTCGTCTACAGGCCACATACCAATCTCTACGCAAGGATTGACTATTAGTTCTGTGGAGTCAGACCACACAAAACCCGGCTCTCCAAATTCTTGAACCGACTTCATTAATTCAGAAAACTGTTCCGCTGTTGTTTCATCTCTCAACAATAAAGCTGAGTTATTAGATCTGCCTCTTTGAGGGTTTTCTACAAACCAAGAGCCAGTCTTTGCTTTTGCCATCTGTTCGTCATCTGGACTGAACAAACAAATAGTAGCGCTTCTGCGAACACCACCTGATATAACAGCGTCAGCACTATGCATGACTATATCGTAAGCTTGGATTGGTAGTAGCCGTCTTGTAGAACCGTTAGCAAACTCTAGTTCTTTTAAAGCCTTGTCTAATATTTTTCTAATGTTTGAGAGAGCGTTCTTAAGAGGCTCTGGACCGGGAGCTTTTCCTCCACTAGAGTTAAGGAAAGCTCCAGCAGGTCTAATATCAGAGTAGTCAAAGTTTACATTCTTTCCTTTGTACTCTGGAAATAGTTCGTCTTGTTCAAAATAGCTAGACACCAAGACACCAACAGCATCTGACCATCCTTCGATAGTGTCTGGTATGACAAACTTTTTAGTGCCATTTTTACTTCTTACTAGCTTTGGTAATTTTTCTACGTGATGTTTTTGTACGGAGAACCCAGTTCCACAACCGCAGAGCAGCAAGTACATGCACTCTTGGAAGAACTTTAGCCTGTCACAGAAAGAGGTAATGCAATTATAGATTCTTGCATTGTGTTTGAAGATTGGCTTGCCGCCAAATTGTAAGGCTCTTTGAGATCCGAGTACTTTCTTTTTCCTCATCATTTCATAAGCCCACTCTATATCATCAATGACATCCGGCTTATCAGAATACTTTTCAAGCATCATGCCTTTGACACGGCTTACTGCTTCGTCCCAAGTCTCCCTTCTTTTTTTCTCTGGTATCCAACGGGCATATTTTGAAACAAAAGTATAGTCAGACAGTTCTCTTACTGACATCGTTACCTCCTAAAAAAGTGACACTGGTGAACCTAAGTGGTTGGTGAAGGAAAAACAAGATTAAACTTAGCACTTAGGGCTAATTGCTTGTCGAGGAAGTGTCACTTTAGTCCAGTCTGTATGCTAACTCTTTAAACCCCGACAGAGTATTATACACTATATGTAAAAAGGTTGTTAGTTTTTAATTTACCTACTATTTGCTCGTTTAAGTAAGACCTAGTTCTATCCAGTCTAACCTCAAACCACTGTCAAACAATAGGTTTTGTATCATTTTGTCTTCTTCTGAATGGCCGAAAGCCTGCTGGCCTGATAATATTTTCCAGTGCCTTATATTATTTTGCCACAGAAGTTTCGCACATCTGCAACAAGGGACATGCGTAACGTAAGCCACAATATTTTTTTTGGGCTTTATTATCATGTTGCTGATTGCGTTTTGTTCTGCATGAACCATGTATGGGTATTTCTCAGGTCTTGTTCTCGGAAGATCCGAGTCGTCGATGCCAGAACAGAAACCATTGTACCCAGCACTGATGATTCTTTTCTTGTGAACGAGAACGCATCCCACCTGAGTTTGAGAGTCAGGACTTCTAGTTGCTGTTAGAACAGCAAGCTGCATAAAGTATTCATCCCAACTTGGACGAGTTCTTTTCTGCTGAAGTTCTTTGTCTTCTTTCACGCTTGAGTTTCTTCTTCTGCTCTTTTGTCTTTTTTCTTATTGTTTTACCCATTTGAATAATCTGGATGAATCCAAATCCAGCCTTTGTCGTGGGCGTAAGCTACCATTTTACGAGAACGCTGATCCTCTGGCAATAACCACGCCCAGAAACCATTGGGAGTTTTCAGCTTTTCTACATTATTTTCTGATGCTAATTTGTCGTTGAACTTCATCCTAAAACCTCCAGTCCGTGAATAGCATGTCGCATATCTTTCTCTAGTTGTATTTCTTTAATAAATTCACAAGTGTTTAAATCGTAAACCAGTATTCTCGCTGGTGAAGAACCTATAAACACAAGATTGTCTTTGCGTGCTAGACCTCTATTCCAGTTGTTTACTGCTATGTCATCAACACAAAACTTAACATTCTTAGATGGCGGTATAGGAGCTATGTCAAAATGTACACCGCCAAGTTGTTTGGTTGCTATACCAAGACAGCTAAAGCTAGTAAGATTAGCCATGAATACATCTTCATACTCATAAAGATTATGTATGAAGCTGGCTGATTTAATTACGTTTACCCCAGCTGGAACAAGGCTCGCTTCGGTAAGAGCGCCGCCAGATATGTACGGCATTGGTAAAACTGTAGACATGTCATTAAAATCATACAAGCCAGTTAATAGGCCAGAGACCATAAGTCTTCCGTCGTGATGACAAATTGAGTTTATATGATAGTGATCGTCATATGTTTTTTGTTCAGGTGTAATTCTTTGTTTTGAGTCTAGAACTTTATGATGTTCTTCATTGTGTCCATTGATTTGCCAAAATCCAGTCAGGTTATAGTTCATATCAAAACTAGCAATGGCATCATGAGCGGTAGAAGTAGCCCAGATCGAATCAGAAAAGAAGCATATCTCATGAACAGATTTGAGAACGTCTTGATTCTTGTGGGTCTTCCTGACAGAGAAATCTTTTTTGTCTAGTTCAATGAAACCGCTAGAGTCAGAAACAATAATACGATCATCGAGTACAGCAATGCCACGAAGACCTCTTTCTCCTCCACGTTCATTATCATTGATGAAATCTTCTTGATAAGGTGCATAGTGTACGACCTCTTCTGAGTCTATATCTACGACATACAGACCGCCGTGTATGTCGCCCTGTTTAGCAGCTCTTACTACAGTTGTGCAAATTATTTTCATTTAACTAAAATGTGTTGTAAAGTTAGTATAGGGTTTTGATACGTGTTTAAAATTGTACTTATTATACTGTATTCTTAAGCCTTCTATGTACCTATGGTTTATGCCTAAGTCTGTAGTATCGAAGTTTGTCTTGTCAGATATCTTGTCGCATGAATTTGATACAACTACACTGTACTCAGGGCAGGACATCTGCAAGGGAATGTTGTCTAACATGCCAGCGTAAAGATTTGTTTGTAGAACTAACTCAAAGTCTTCTTCGTCTACAACCTTCGATCTGGACAGTGCGCTTTCAATCACATCTTTTTTGTAGATATGTCCATTAAGAGAGAATGGCATAGCAAAATTGGTAAAGCTTCTCAATGACGAAGCGTTCCAAACAAGAAATCTGTCAAGCTCAAAGCTACCCTCTGAAGGTTTGTCAATGTGGTAATTTCCGGGTTCGTAAGGGTTTTGCAATACGGTATTGTTTCCAAGCCTCAGAGATAAAGAACATAAATCATTCTCTTCAAAAAGTTTAGTTATTTTTTTATACGAAGAGACTCTGTCAAAAAGAATGTTGTCGTCTTTGAAGAGGGTCACTAAGCCGGTTGACTTCTTGGTTATCTTTAGGATGTCTTTGCTTAGATTTTTCTTTTTTCTTTTCTTCCATGTGATTGGAAACAGATAGCTTCTCTTTGTCTTGTTGTAGAAATGCTCAATGGTTTTCCTGTAACCTTCTTGAAAATAATCGCTAGAAGCTTTGTAAAGAACTGTTATTCTAAAAAGATTGCCTCCGTTTAGATGTATGCTATCTAGTAATAGATGCAACTGAGCCGGTCTGTCGTTTGAGACGATTATAGTTTCTATCATCTTAAAGCTCTCAGGCTGGGAGGTAGCTCATCTGGAGCATATTGTGCTGGGGACTGCATTGCCTTGTAGAACCAGTCTAGCGTTTTGTCTATACCATCTTTCAGTTTAGTCTGTGGTTCAAATGATAAGAGCTGCCTAGCTCCAGTTATGTCCAGACATCTTCTTTCAACCCCTTTAGCATTTGTCTCATTCCACTCAATTTTTCCCATGTATTTAACTGAGTCACAAACCATACTTACAAGATCTTTTATTGTGGTTTCTTCGCCACTTCCGACGTTTAATATGTTTGCATCAATGTCGTTCTCTAACGCTAGAACAACAGCTTTAGCGCAATCTTCTACATATATAAAATCTCTGGTTGATTTAGAAGAACCGTCAATATTGAAGTCTTTCAGGTCGTTTTCTAGCGCAAACCTTACATTGGTGAGAAGGGCGGGTATGATCTTGCCCGCATGAGGATCGAACTCATCTTCTGGCCCATATATGTCAGAGAATATTAGGCTCAACGTGTTCATGCCAAACTGCCTTTTATAGGCAACAAGCATGTCAGCTATCGTTTTTTTAGCTATAGAGTAATGTCCTTTTGAGAAATGGGGATAGCCTTCCCAGAAATCAGTTTCTCTAAACGGCATTGGACACCTAGCAGGGTAGCAGGAGATGTCACAAGCGTTGACTATTTTCTTAACGTCATATTGTCTAGCTTCCTCAATTATCTTTATACTCATGTTCAAATTTTCATACATGAGTCCGCCAGAATATCTGAAGTTAGCGCCCATACCTCCATGTCTACAGGCTAGATGAACGACATAATCTGGTTTTGTGTAGTCAAATAACCAACCAACATTGGCTTCTTCACCAAGGTCAAGCCCGTCAGTTACTCCAGACGCAGTAAATACATTTGAGTAGTCCTGTCGTCTTAGTTCTCTCTCTACATAGCGACCTAGAAATCCTTTGCCGCCGGTTATTAGAATCCTGCTGTTTTTATTTATCACTTTAGAGGTCTTCTAGAAATTTAACCAGATCTTCCGCAGGCATGTTGTTTTCTTTCTTAACAACATTATGATCTTCATCCATTATCACAACCGTTGGATATCGCTCTATCTCAAACTCTGTGACAAACTTTCTGTTTTGAGGTTTATTGCATACTACAAAAGCAGGCTTGCTCTTGTGGTATGGTTCCACCGCTTCGATTACTTTTTCGTCAGTCCAAGTGTGTTTCTTCATGTGTTCGCAGTGAGGACACCAATCCGTCATGAATACTACTACTTGATGTTTGCTTTTCTTTTTACCCATCTTTCAAGTCCAAATAAAAAAGCCTTGCCCCCTTTCGGGGGCTTGGCTAGTCTAAGTTATTCTTTATTTGCTGCGTCAGTAACGCGCAAGGAATCACCAAGAATCCAAGCAACAGCAAGAGCAACAATTCTGTTTGTTGTATCTGGATCTAACCCAAGAGTTTCTTGAGCAGCTACAACAACAACACCACCAATGGCAGTCCAGAAACGTCTACTCTTAAAAAGAGCTTTAACTTTTTCCATGACTATACTCCTAGTCTAAAAGAAAGATTTGACCTTATCAATTATACCACCGCCGCCGCCTAAACCGCCACTTGAAATAACAAAATAAGCTACTAAACCTATTCCAATTAAGAATACTAGCCATTTTCTTTTTTGCGCGACTGCAAGAGCTTTGGCACTAACTTCTTTAATTTTGTCGAGCCTAAAGTTGCGTCTTTCATCTTTCTTCTCAGACCTAAGACTATTCTTCAGCTTTCTCTTCTCGTGTTTAGAAAGTTTTTTATTTTCTTCGCTAGCCATTTTTTACCTTACCTTTATAAATTAGTACAACTCCGTCCTTTTTATAAGGTCCGGTTCTTGAGTATAAAAACACTTCTCCAGTTTTTGGGTTTTCATATTCGTACTTTACAGTACTTTTAGTTTCTAGCCGTAAAGCTTCTATGTATTTATTGTTTTTAAACATTACCACGCCTTACAAGACCAATATCTTGCCTTCCATCTAGGGCCGGGATTATCGCAATTATGTCTAGCTCTAAAACTCTTGCGTCTTTCCGGGTCATTTTTCTTGATCTTCATGTTAGGGTCACCGAAGTTTACCTTCACAACATTACCCTTTTCGTTTTTAACATAGACAGATCGTTTTTTTGGCCCATTTGGTGTTAAAAATGGTTTGCCTAGTTTTACTTTTCTACCTTGATATTCTGCGGCATCAGACTTTTTGTCCTTACGAAGAAGCTCAAAGTCTTCTTTACTGACTTTGCCATCTTTATTTTTATCAAGCGCGTCTTTTTGCTTCTTAGACATTTTTGCTTTAGATTTTTTGGGATGGCCTTTTGGAAGCAAGTCATTGTCTTGAGTATAAGAAGAGTTAGAAGGACTGCCAGTTCTAAGTAAAGTTAGAAAAGCATTTACTCTAGCAATAGCCCAGCCATGACGACTCATTTTAGGGGCATGACTGGTCGAATACGCACCAGAACCTCTACGGTAGACAGCTTTTAGCATCCCAAGAGTAGCTTTAGAACCTTTACCTTTAGCATTATGCTCTCTTACTTTCTTAGAAAGCTGAGCAGTTACTTCTTTGCTAAAAGTAATTTTACCGCTAGGATTCTTAGCGCTATCAGGCTTGTTCTTCTTAGAACCTTTCTTTTGATCTTTCTTGGGTGCAGGAGTTCTACGAGGATCTTTTGGGCTGGGCTTATCAGACTGTGCTTTTTTAAGCTCTTCCTGACTTGGCCTACCTTCTTTTTCGGTACGAGCAGGTTTGTAGTTCTTACCTTCTCTTTGTTTTTTCCTTCTGATGTTTTCCCAAAGTCCCGGCTTTGCTTCCGCAATATCCCAGTCTTCAGTATCCTCACCAAAATCTTCATAGTCTTCTTCTGCGGGTATTACAAAGTTTTCCGCTGTAATTTCTTCTTCAAAGCCGCCAGAGAAATAATCTTCCATAGCTTCTGTGTACTTGTTTTTTTTGAACATTATTTCCAACCTTCTAATATAAATCTAAGTGAGTTTCTACCTAGTAAGTTTGTTATTGTGTCATCTGAATACTTGTCTGTATTTATAGATGACTTTAGTGATTTGAGATACCTAGTTAATCTAGGAAGCTCTGATATGTCTGTGATTTCATCTGGAGGATCAGTAAAACCATCGAAGTCTGTGCCTATCGCAAGAACCTGATCTCCAGCTATGTTTATTATATGATCTATTGTTTTCTCTATATACTTTAAACCTAGAGAGGAATCTATTGGACTTAGCCAGTAGTTCATAAAAATTATACCTATAAGGCAATTATGGTCAGCCAGCCATTCTATCTCCCAATCCTCTAGGTTTAGCGGATCTGGATTAACACTAAAAGCTCCAATGTGACTGGCGACAACTTTTGAAAGGTCGTCACCTACAATTTTATACACTTGCTGTCTAGCTTTAGGAGTGCAATGTGTTATGTCTATAATCATACCCATGTCTTTCATTGCTTGCACAACTTTTTTGCCAGTTGATGTGAGACCTTTGTTCATATCCCAACCAGCCATCAACTGCTTCCAGTTACTGCTTTTAATACCATACTCTGGGTATGGGAAAACAGGAGACACTAAATGATTTGGGTAGAAATGAGCTAGGGTAAGATAAGCGACACCTCTATCGTAAAAGTGTTCAAGATTTTTTAATATTTCACCTTCAACAAGAGGTTTTAAGGCGGTAGATTCTTCTACTCTTTTCTTGGCAAGTTCACCGTTTAAAGAATGACCACCCTCTACGGAATGAATCATTGCTATTTCGTGGTCTACTATGCACTCTTCAAGCTCTTGGACGTTCTTTACAAATCTGAACTTTTTGCTTGGCTCCGATTCGTTATATTTTTCGACCTCTGCCTCCATACGATCCATCATGGCGTTGGTTGCGTCAAAGTAAGTTGGCTTAAAGACCCTTTCATTTACAGAGGGATAGAGCCATTTTAAAAACTTGATTAGTTTTTGATCGTCAACCCACTCTATTTCGGGAATGTAAGAAGTCGAAAGAACCACATTCAAACCACCTTCTTCCATTTTGGGGAGGGTGTTTCTTTCGCTGAGAGGCCAGAAAGCTCTTTTGTACAGCTTAGTTAAGAATCTAGAGTCTTTGCCATCAAGAGAACGGTCAAATAAAAAGTTCTTGAGAGTTCCGTGATTGTGCCAGTCAAATATTAAGGACTGTTTATGTAATTCTTCCCAACTCATTTAGTTAACCCCGCTACCCACGACAAAAACTGGCGAATCAAATTCTTGATAGAATCGAGGAAAGGGCATAACGGACACCTTCAAGTCCGTTGGTTTTTCTTTTATAGAAATGCTTTCTAGCTGTATAACATTAGATGTTGTAACCTCTGAAGAAAAATTGTCAGTTTTAGCTTCAACAGTAAAATAAACTCTTGTCAGTTCTTCTAAAAGATTTCCTTTACTGTCCCAAGCGGGTATAAAAAATTCATGCTCTCTTGCCCAGCGATCAAAGACTCTTTGCTCTTTCAGTGAGCCGTTAACATAAATTTTTAATTCCTGACTGGTCACATTTAAGTCTGGGTTTATGATCGGCTCCCACTCAGCTTTAATTTTTGGATATTTCATTTTCTTCTCCCCATAAATTCGTGTCTGGAATCTTTTTTTAACATTTTGAGATGTCTACGTTCAACATCGTAATCCGTGTGAGTCACCTTCATATTTCCACATATAACTCTTAAGTGTGTATCACTGTTCATATCGTAGAAGGTAAAATGCCACTTTCCATTTATTAGGTGCCATTTAATGTTTTGCTTATTGCTCCAGCCGGTTTTCAATACCAAAAAATCTCTTATGACAAAAGCTGAAGTAATCCTGTATTCATCAGTTAATCTTCCTTCTTTATCTCTAATTGGAAGTAAAACCTCTTCCCTAAAAGACCAGAAAATGGCCTGCTTCATATAGCAGACCACTCTCTGTTCTATTTCATCATATCTGTAAACGTGGTTGATCTCTACGTAATCGCAGTATTCAACAACTTCTACTTCATAATTATCCGGTGCAGACAGGGCAGTCGCAGTTGTCGAGACAAACGCAATCACCGCCATCAACATCACATTCGCAACCTTCATCGCAATCGCAGCTTTCTGGAATATTAACTTCAATGGGATTAGATCCCGGAACGTCTATAATAATTCCATCAAGTCCTCCGTTTTGCCAGACGGCTGCAAGTAAAGCAATCAGTATTGATACTATTGCCATGATTCCTTTTTTACTTTTGACAGCCTTCATTGCTTTTCTCCAATCTTATTTAAAGTCATGTTTATTTTATCCAGAGTATCACTTACTCTTTGCATTCTTTGTGCATCAATTTCATTCTTCTTGTCATAACGATCTTGTATATCGTCCAATATTTTTTCGTAATGATCTCTTTGGTTTTTAAAATCACTACTAAAAGTTTCCTGCATAACAGAGATCTGTCTTTGGTGAGAAGGAAATATAACTTTAGTTGTGTACCATAAATACCATCCCAATAATCCTGTAGCCGATATAGTTCCCCAATCAAATGCAAATGGCATAGTATCACCAGCTGCAACTAAAAAGGGCGGCAAAAAAGCTAACAGGGTTTTCATCACGCAATACTCCATAATATAGGGGGTATGGAGTATTTACCCCACACCCCCAACTATTACTAGATTCACTAGCCGGTTATGTCACTGTAATCTTTCATGTTGTTTGTGTAAGTCACAAAGTCAACGAGATATACAAGTTCACCCGGTACAGATCTTGATGGTCTTGCTGCATCATCTGGGCTATCAGCTTTCGAGTTGTCGATACTGTTGTGGTTGTATCGTGTTCCTCTGTTTGTGATGCCAGACTTAGCTGTTCCATCACTCTGCAACAGACCTCCACCAAAGATATCAAATATGGCAGTAGCCCATGTACCTTTTTGGCGTGTACGTTCTGTAAAGTGAAGATTTCCAGCGCGTCTTGCTGTAGTATCACTGCCCGGAATTGAAAGAATTCCACCAGTAGCGGCAATACCACTGATTAAAGTTGGAGAACCACCTCTAATCAAGAACCCTGTATCTGATGAAGATCTAGTAACTGCTCTTCCATTTGGATTGTAAGCTAGTGTCCCACCAGATCTTGCTGTTGTGATTCCGATTTCGTTGGCAGTACCAGTATTGGCTTTAACCATTGAACCGTAATCTTTAGCACCTTTGATAGTATCAAGGATGCTCTTGTTTGTGTGACGAGAACTACCGATGTTACCACCGTTCATGATTACGCCACCGTCGTTGTCTGCTATACCATCGGAGGTAGAACCTTCGCTGATATAATACTTATGAGTGCTTGTTGCCATTTCTTTTTCTCTCTATAAAATATGGCTTGCACTTGTCCTATTCTTCCTATAAATAAAAGTCTTTTCCCAATATATTATACACCACTTGACAATATATTTTCGGCTATGACAGGAGAAGTGAACCTGAAGGCTTCTACACCTATATCCTTAAATATTTTATAGTATTTGTCTGTAATGCGATTTGAGCATGATATTACAGATAATGAGGTGTTTTTCTGTATAGAGTGGCATATTATTGCATTGTCATTGGGGTCGTCTATTATAGAACCTGTAGAGTTTATGAGGGTGTAGATATTGTTTCTTTCTAGAATTTCACATGCTGTTAATATTGTTTTTGGTTTAAACAATCTGTACTCAATTATAGGTCTAAGGGAGACTTTATTCTCTTTACAAACAGCATTGCAAGCCTTTAGGTCTTCTGACACCTTTTTCCAGCTTCCCTCCTTTAAATAACCAGAGTGTAAAACTAGGTCTATTGCTTTTGCGCCAGCTCTTATTGATAAAATTATTTCGTGTAGCCTAACCTGAGTGGTGCTTATCCCATATGGAAAGTCAACTACGGCTGAGAATTCCTGATGCTCTATGAAGTCTTGAACGCGATTTAGAAAGCCAGATGGAAGTGCTACAAATTTTGCACCAGACTGTGAGGATATAAATATAGTCCTCATTAGATCCTCAAACGTGGAATCCTGACTGTAACAGGCTATCTCGGTAAACATTCTTTTAACTTTTCTAACCCTATGTTTATGTACCTTCTGGCGGTTTCTCTGCTGTAATTATTTTTAGAGGCTATCTCCTGCATCGTCATCCGTTCAAAAAATCTTTGTTTAATCACTAACTCATACTTGTTTTCTATTTTTGAAAGCGCGTCTTTAATATAAATTTTCTGGTCTTCGTCTAGCGTTTTAAAATCTTGTACAGGATGATCGAGGGAAATTGAAGAGTTTCTTTTCCGCCTGTTCATCTTTTGTATTTCTCTTTTACATTCCCAATCTATCCTGTTATACAAAAAAGATGTAAACTTCCTGCCCCCATTTGGATCGAAGGCTTTCATAGCCTCCCACAGAGCAATTAGTTTACATCTTTCTATCTCTTCTCTAGGTATCGTATTGCGATATCTAGAACAGACTTTATTCATTATCCTTATGTTGTCGAGATTACTGTTGGCATCCTCGAATTCATCTTCCGATATTTTTTTCATTAAAAGCTATTTTCCCTGTAGGATCTTTACCAAAAGATGGGTCAAGTTCTTCGTTAGCTTTTATCAATAGTTGCAACAAGATAGTATCTCTTTGTCTTGAGTCAAAATATAAAGCGTCCATCTTCTTTTCTATCATATCTAGGTTAGATGTTTGTTTCTGGACTTTATCCATCAAAACGTAGCATAAACAAGTTAAAACCAAGTTTGCTAACATCGAACCGTAAAACAGTCTCTTTAAAAATTTCATAACTACTTCGGCCTAATTTTATCAATGTTCTCATAACCCTTTTCACCAATAATTCCATCCGCAAAACCATAAAACACAGCTTCCTCAGCTGATAAATACCAATCTACTTTACTCTTTAATTTTTTAGCTATGTAAGTCTTAACCTTGTCTGCTGTTAGAGACTTGTATTGTTTCTTAAAAAACTCTCCAGAAATACACCTGTTAGTGTAAATATCTAAGAGTCTAGTGTTTAATCTTTTTTCATTTTCAACAGCAGATACAGCTGCTAAACTGTGGTTTTCTAAAGACAGGCTTCCAAAATGAATCAGAAACTCTGTATCTGGCATTGTAAGTCTAAGATCAGCTGCTTGAATTATGACACTACTCATTGATGATGCAGAAGCATAAGCTAGACTTGTTATATGAGACTTAGAAAACTGAATGGAGTTATAAATTGCCATGCCATCATGCCAGCTACCACCTATTGTGTGCATGTGTATTAGAATATCTTTGGAACTTTCGAGATCTAATATCCTCAAGTTCTTTACAAAGGTTGTAGCCATTCTATACTCAACACCAAGCTCCTCTTCCTCATTGGAAAAATAGCCGTGAAGAAATAGCTCTCTGTTGACTTCGTCGAGACCGTATGAATGGATCTCATTTGTTCTTGAGTCTTCTACATTCATAGTTAGTCTTCATTTTGAAAAATTAAACCGCCAGAAAGCTCCTTGTCTTTCTCATACTTTAAAAGCTGGTTTAAATAAAATTCATCATCATCCAGATTTGTGCTGGCGTATTTTACTTCACCATTTGTTTTTACGAATATAACCCAATGCTTATCTGTGTCTATTGATTCTTTTATAAGTTCAATAGTATCTTCTGTGTACTCATCTAGGTTTAGCTTCTGAAGCCCTTGTTTTATTGTAGAGTCACAAAGTTGCTTTTCAATTTCACTTCTAACTTCTCTAAAATTAAAAAGCTTGCCTATACCTATAAAAAATCTATATCTTCCAGTAACCTGCAACAATTCAACGCCATCTGTTTTCTCCAAAATTCTGGCCACAGTTGGAGTTATATCAAAGTTTGTATATCCTACCCAGCACTCAAACTGGTTAAGAACGCTCATCTTGTCATGCATCTGAGCTATACCGGTAGGGGTGGTGATAAGTTTTGGAATCTTAGAAAGAAAAAGCAAAGCCTCTTCTACTAATTCAGTTTCTTCTTCATCTTCATCCTGACTGAGTTCATATATAGAGTCAACCAACTCTTCGTATATGATATTATCTTCCCACTTTTCCCAAGCTATTTTTTTGTAGTGCATCATAGGCTCCAATTATAAAGAGCTACTTCTTCTTATAAATTATACACTATTTTCTACATTTTAGTTACGTTTAGAGGGCTGACTAAAGGCTCTTCTTCACGGGTAAGACTTTCGTGATTTGGAGATTTTAGCGCATCTAACAGCCTCTTTTGCTGTAATTTAGTTATGTAGGCAAGTAATTCTAAAAAATCTGACTTTTGTCTATCAGTTTTACAATTTTCACGAACATGCTCCAAAGTGTCCTCTATCAAATCTCCAGAGCAAACCTTTTCTAACAACTCTGCAAACTGCAAATGCGATTCAGAACGTGCAGCCCAAGAGCAGTCTATCCATATGTAGCCTTCTTTGTCTGTATGGAAAGCTACACTACAAACCCTATCCTCTTCTTTTAAGAAAGAATCGTCGTCATCATCTTGTACTGGGTTATTTTTAAAAAATTTAAACATATTACTCTATTCTTTTAAATTTCATAGGCATTTCGGTGTGACACCAGTCAACGTTTTGAAAGCCGTATTCCAGACCATTAAGGTCAATCACTTCGTCATTTAAGTATTTATTGTTCAGGTACTCTTCTGTGTATGGATACATAAGACCAGCAACTAGAGGAGGATCTTGTACGCAGTTTGTAGCAATACTAAACAAACAGCTTTGTTTGCAAGCTACCATGTTTTCTTCAGGGACATCTTCTCTGCTTTTACCAGCTATAACCCCTTCCCACTGACGCAAGTAGTCAAAAGGGTATTTATTTGTTAGCTCAGCTAACTGTTTTGTCCTGAACACATGTCCGTCAAGAGATATAGGATAGCCATAGTTCAAAGTGCTATCCCAGTTTTTCCAGTTCCACTTTACAAAGTATGCGTTTTGACCGTAGTCTTCCAGTACGTGTCTTCCATCAGGCTTCATGTAATACTGAAGCGTTGTATTCAGACCCATTCTGAAAGAAAAGCAAAACACATCATCTTCAAACGTGCTTTCTATGTCCTGCCAAGAAACAGGAACTCTTTTATAGAAAACGCAGTCATCAACTATACCGCAGATAAAGTGACTGCCGCACCCGTTGATTGCGTTTTTAAAATCTGAGACAAAGTGTTGTTCTCGCTGCCAAGCTAAGTTAGGCAATATTTCTTCGGACTGTAATTTTCTGTATCCTTCTTCGTATAGAAAATTAGACCCTTTCCAGATTATCAATATTTGGCTGAAGATATTATCAGCGTTAAGTTTTATGCTTTCTAATAGAAGTCTTAGTTGACATGCCCTGTCCTTTGAGACAATAAGAGCATTTATCATTCTTTAAGGTTTTCCTTTATATTTTCCCAAAGTAATCTACAAATAGTCATAGATGCCTCATTGTCACTAGGGTAATGAACCCCTTGCAAAACCCTAGCTTCACCACACATGCCTGCAAACTTATACCACTGAGTTTTATGTTCAGGATAAATGTCTGAAAGTATTTCGGCAGTTATAGCACCGTTGTGTTGATGTCCCGAAGGATACGAAGGAGTATGGTGCGAATCAGTTTGTAGTGTTGATATAACATAACCAAGTTCAGGAGCCAGCTGGTAAGGTCTAGCTCTGCCAAATTTATATTTTAGTTTTAAAATTACAGCATTTGTTTGCTTATGAACTTTTCTTATGAGATCTTCTGGATAGTAAAGATTATTCTTTTTGCAGTAGTCAGAAAAAAGTTGAAAGGCATCCTCGTCAACCAAAAGAACTAATCGTCTTTGTTCATCTGTTAGACTTTTTGTTTTCCTCTCAATAATCTGCAAGTCCATTCTTGTGGAGTCGCTATCATTATCTGGCGGAGGAGGAATTAGGTTTTCCCAGTCTACAGTTATAAGATCAAGCTCGACATCCATGTCCTTCTTGATTCTATCAGCGGGTTCATCGGTATATTTTATGGAGTTTATGCTTTGTGATCTGGCTTTACCGGCTCTTTGTAATGCGTGTTCTTTACTCATCTGATATAGCTTCCAGTATCTTTGCGATGGTATTGTCCCAAGAAAACTTTTTAGAAGTATCAATTCCAGCTTGATTGATGTTCAGATTGTCAGACTGTTTAAGTTCATGAATACTCTTCATGTGTTCAGCAATCTGGTCAATCTCCTTGTCACCAATACTAGCCCACTGACCCTGACCTTTGAACCAAACACCGTCCTGCGCATCCTCTAACTCAGAGACATCCACAAGCATCGCATTTTCTTCGTTCAAAAATTCTGTGTGTCCAGAATAATTCGTGGCAATAACCTGCTTGCCACACGCGAGCATTTCAAGTGCTTCTAGGTTCCAACCCTCTGCTCTCGCTGGGAAAACACCACAGTCTGCTTGAGACATGATATTGTGAACATCTGACTGCGATTCCTGTCTTGGTATAATCCTAACTTTCTCACCAAGTCCAGAACCTCTGTAAATTCTTTCCCAGTCAAAGTTTTGTTCATCACTGTAAAAAGGATTATCGCACATCATCCAAAGTTCAACATTGTCTTCCTTCGTAAACGCCCTGTTAAATGCGGTGACTAAGATGTCGTGTCCTTTTCTGACCTCCCACTTACCGATATTCAGGAATACAGTAGTTGGTCTAGATGAAACATTTTCCCTGAAAATGCTTCTGTCAACACCAAGAGGAATAACATGTACATCCTCTTCTTTTTTACTGCCTCCAAGTTGTTCCAACACAACATCTTTTGCCCACTGTGAACAAACAAATAACTTCTCAGGAAGTGAGAGGTGATGCTTTTCACTTTCGGTGAATCTGTTCAACTCAAAGATTGGAAATCCAATCTTAGTCCCGTTTCCAACCCACTCAGACATATCATGCTGATGCCATATCCTAATACAGGGAGCTTCAAAGTCAGGCACTCTCGCTGACTCAAAGCATCCTTTTAGAAAGTCGTGTAGCTTAGGATCGGCTTGAATCTGACCCAGTAAAAACAAGGAAACATCATGCCCATTACTAAGCAGATGTTTAACAATGTTGAGTCCTGCAATTCCGTAACCAAGTTGATTGATTGGAGAAATGATATTTAATTTTCTTGTGCTTTCTAAGAACGCCATCTTATTCCTCGACTAAAAGCTTTCTTGATTTGTTTATGTGTTCTTTCCAGAACGAAAGTTTAATTTTATCAAAATTGTATTTTTTATGCTCAGCTAGAAATTCTAACAGTTTTCGCTCAGAAAAGTCAAATATGTCATCTAACACTAAGACTGGAAGATCTCTCATGTAGGAGATAGGAGGTGCTTTTGACACCACTGGAATACATCCTACATATAAAGACTCTAAATTTCTATAGCAATCCCATCCGTTACCTTCGGGTGATAAAGTAAAGAAATGCTTACTTGTATCGTCCAGATACTCTTCAAAGCTCCTACTGCTATCATAGATTATGCTAAGCCAATTAGCACCTGATTGTCCAAAGTATCTTTTGAGTTCAAACCTATCCTGCGTATGATCTTGAAAGTTAAGATATATAAGGTTTGTCTTTTTATCAAAAGGTACGAATGGGGTTTTTGATATTTCCTCAGCGGCATCTTTACCAACACCCAAAGGTATATGAACTATCTTGTCGTGTTCTATTCTTGAGTTTGCGGTGTACCACCTAACGACGTTGTTGGGTATCTTTGGAAATGTAGAATGAGTGAAGGAGTAGCATCTAACGCTATGCTCATCTTCTATATTGCAGTTTTCTAGATTACACCTAGTGGGTATATGTAGAGGTTCATAGCCAAGCTGCATTATTGTTTGATACAAGAAAGGCATGAACTTTATGTAATCGTGTGACACAGGGTTTTCTGATTGCTTAGCAACACCAAAATCACTGAAGCCGCTTATAACAATATATTTATTGTCGGTCTTCTCACATTTAGCAAAGAATTTGTGTATGTGTTCTATGTTGCAGTATATAACCCCTGATGGAGGAATAGAATCCTCGTCATCAAAGTCCACCTCGTAGTTATAGTCTCCAAAATCCATCCAAGACTTAACATTTATTATGTCCTCTTTACTTATCCTTTCGCTAAACACCCCATTCCAGTGATTAACTAACTCATCACTCATTAATAAGCCCTATCCTTCTTAAAACATTTTCAAAGTCATGTAGTGGTAGCATATTCGGCCCATCACTTAAAGCATTGTCTGGGTCTGGATGGACTTCAAAGAATAGACCATCAGCGCCTACTGCTAAGGCGGCTTTTGCTAGAGGTTCAACAAACTCTCTGTTGCCTCCGCTGGAGTCACCTAAAGAGCTTGGTTTTTGTACGCTATGAGTAGCGTCAAAAATTACAGGGAAGCCTGTGTGTTTCATTTTGATTACGGATGTCATATCATTGACAAGATGACCATAACCAAAGAAAGACCCCCTTTCAGTTAAGTAAATTTGACGACAGCCAAAATACTCCAGTTTTTTAACGACATTATTCATGTCTTCTGGAGCCATAAACTGACCCTTTTTTACACTGACAGGCTTCCCCGTATTAGCAGCTGCTTTTAATAAGTCGGTTTGCCTGCAAAGAAATGCAGGTATCTGTATTATATCAATTACTGGCGCTACTACTTCTGCTTGCCAACATTCGTGTATATCTGTAGTTGTTCTAAGTCCAAGTTTTTGAACTTTAGAGAATATTTCAACTCCCTTATCTATAGTAACTCCCCTGTAGGAGTTTATGCTCGACCTGTTTGCTTTGTCGAAAGATGCTTTGAAAACAAAACCAACACTATTTTTAGCAAGAATACCTGATATTCTCTTTAGCTCTTGAGCTATTGATAAGACCTGTTCTTCACTTTCTATTACACAAGGCCCAGCTATTACTATCATTTCTTTGCTCTAAAAAATATCCAGTTGGGATGAGAGTCACAAGGCCCAACAGGTCTTATAAAGTAATCAAAGTTAGAAAATCCTATAGATTCCAAATCTAACTTTAACTCTTTTGGATCTTCTACTATAGTATCATACCAACCATTAGTAGTCAGAGCATCATAATAATTTGATTTATATGAAACAGATCCTTGCTTTCCTTTTCCAAACCCCATCTGTGCTGTAAACCAACCACCCTTTTTAAGAACTCTATAAAATTCCTTGAGCAGCTTTAGTCTTATTGAATATACGCATATATGTTGTAAAGTTATCGTACTCATAACTGCGTCATAATAATTGTCCTCTATGTCGTACAGGTCTTCTCCAGAACATACGAACAGCCTGTTGTTATTCCAAGCATCTCTGTCTGTAAGCCATTCTTTAGCTTTTTCTATTACCTCTGGAGATATGTCAACTCCATCAATTCTCTTAAAATGCTTACGGTACTTAACCATATTCCTTGCTGGCCCACAACCAAAATCCAAGACCACTAACTCACTAGCTTTTTGCAAATGGTCAGCGTTATCGTGGAAGTCAAACATGCCGTCAAAAAGATAGTTGTAATCTTCCCATGTTTCGTGTTCATCAAAACAACCAACAACCGGATCTCTTTTGTGTATGCTCCAGCTTGATGCTAAGTGGTTATAGCAGGCTTCCTGCATTTTTAAGTAGCGTTGTATTCCTGTATTCATTCTGAAGTCTTTTGAACTCCTGCTTTACTGAAGTTCTCAGCGAATTGCTTGAAGCCCTTTACAACCTCCTCTCTAGCTATCGGTCTTGCTATTCTTCTAATTGATGAGTGCATCTCATCTTCTATCATGCTCAAAAACATTTCAAGTTTCATAGCAGTATCATTAAGGTACATGTCACTATGATTCGCATTAGCTTCGAGCTGGTTTACTCTTTTTCCTAATCTGTAATTACTCAATCCTAAACATCCTATCGTGATTGCCATTATTGCTAGGCAAAGTATGTTTAGTTTCTTCATCATTAAAACCTAAATTGAAAGTAAAACCCGCCAAATGGCATTGGGTATACGGGAACAGGTTGCGGCTGGATTATAACAGGAGGACAACACATACCACATCCACACCAATGGGGGTGAAAGTTATGGTTGTTCCTAACCCAACTGTAATTCCTGTAGTAAGGATAATACATCGGTTGTCCAATTATGATTCTTCCTTGAGTATGTCTTTGTTGAATTGGCTGTTGAGGTCTTTGCCATTCCTGCTTTCCAAAGCCATGAGGTCTTTGTACTGGTGGTTTGATTACTTTTCTTTGTACTTGTTTATCCTGAGCGTTAGCAACTGAACATGCCATCAACATTACCAACAAAAAGCCTAAAACCCTTTTCATACTTCACCTCTTTCTTTACCAATTAAACAGTGGAAACGTCTTTAGAAAATATATCAACGATATAAAAAATATAGTTCCGCTTATGTAATAAGCATTGGAACATAAAAAACTAACTATCAAACAAAAATTTTTCATTTGTCACCTCTGGAAAAATCCTGCGCGACAAATCCTCCTTCAATTCACTAACTCACAACCGAATTTACTGTGACCAGACAGGATTCCATGAGACAAACTCCAACCTGTTGTGATGTTTCAATTAGTGTATTCTCTTCTCCAAGCACTACGCTGTGCCTGTCGTGTTCTACATCTCTTTGGGCGGCTATCATGAATATGATGTGTATTGGCTTGATGGCCTTTGGGTATCTTGCCAACATCTATCTTCATGCTAATCGTTTTTTTATTGTCTTTCATAAGGTCTAAGTTCTATTATAAACTTTATCAAAATCAAAGAACCTCCATCTATTCATGTGGTTCGCTTCTTCATCCTCGTTTACATGCCTCAAGTATTCGAGCAGTTCGCTCCAGTTAGAGAAAACCATCTCATGCGGCACAACTCCAAACATCCAGTTCGGTAGGTTCTGCTTGCCCTGCTTGCACATTATGACTACAGGTTTCTTCTGAGCTATAGCTACTGACGCTTCATGGTAAGAACCACACAGGTGAGAATCAACATCTAAACTCATGACAATAAAGTGTGCTATGTCAACCATTCTCAGGTCGATAGCACATATAGGTTTCATTATCTTCGACACTTCGTCATACTTGCCAGACTTCTTGAGTTTGGTTATATGATCTCTAGTGTCATGGTCTTCAGTTCCATAATCACTTGGTTTATCGCATGGGTCTAGCACGCCAACACCAAGCTCTTGGAGTTTGGGAGTCATATATTGCCTCCACTTTACTCCGCCATCTTCTACCCTGTCCATAGCTCCGCATAGATAGGCAGTCATGCCTTTTAATCTATTCATATTATTATACACCTTTTTGATGTTTTGCAGACAAAGCGTCCCTTACTAGGTCTTCAACTTTGTCGTACTTCTTTGTCTTAACCAAATCAGATAGTAATAACTTGCACTCTTTAGCCTTAAAACCAAGACTTCTAAGAGCTAGTATAGCCTCTTTGACTATCTTTCTGTCCTGCTCTATTACATCCTTACCATGATCTGAGTTACCAACAGTATTCTCAGCATTGTAAACATGCTTAACCAACCACTCTCTAGCTCTATGATCGCCATTCTTTGCTTGGTATATAGCAGCTTGACATATATCGTCCCAGTCTGAACCTGTGCTTATGACTATACTTGGTTGGTCATCATCTTCAGGTTCTCTATAATGGAAGAACCCTTTTGATATGATTCTTCCTAAGTTACCACCTGCGAATGTGATAAAGAATATGAGAGCGTATACAGCAGTCCATATGTAATAGGTCATGCCTTCTGGTGGATCGTATCCAAATAGCATAGCTACCTCCTATGTAAAAGAACGGGACGACAGGCTGTATGGGCAACCTGCCATCCCGATGGTGCAACGCACACCAAACTATGCGGTCATCAGAGCCGTGAGCGACTCGATACGTTCACGAACATTGTCACGCCATGCCTCGTCGTAGTGAGTCACTTCGACCTCTACAGGTGGCTTGTCGCTCATCTGAACGGAATCCTTGAGTGGGTCAGTGAACAGAGCAACAACCTCATACTTGCAACAACGCAACTTCTGGTATCGTGAGTCATGAGGCACACTCACAACGTCCATAGGATTGACTTTGACCACTAAGAA
>CEON01039039.1_pt1 | contig 40617 bp, 43 predicted proteins | sample 530291 | NCBI WGS metagenome assembly CEON01 (sample SAMEA2619888, study PRJEB7988) | marine metagenome | biome: marine biome (ENVO:00000447); feature: surface water layer (ENVO:00002042); material: "saline water (ENVO:00002010), including plankton (ENVO:xxxxxxxx)" | depth 5 m
CGCTACACGACCGAACAGGACCTGCAAGACTGCGTTGCCACCGCCAATGCAAACCCCCGGGCCACCATTGCAATCCTGACCGTCGGCTCCCAGCAGTGGCCGCTGACCTCATGGGTCGCCAAGTCTGGCCGTGGTGACATTCAGACCGACGACAACGGCCACGATTACGTCATTCTCAATGGTGACAATCACTTCGTCCTTCCGGCGGCTTCCGACATCAGATTCGGCACTTCCGACAAACCGGAATATGACACCTGCCTCGAAAACGAGCATGGAATCTACCTCCTCGGCACAGCCCTCATGAAACACATGGACGATCCCAGCACCGGGCTGATTGACCTCTCAGACCTCGAAGACTTCGACGTTCTGAAGTACTCAATCCACATGACCCTCAAACTGGCCGCCGAGAAAAAGGCCGACCCAGAGACCGCAGAAGTTCCCTTCTAACCCACAGTTGGCGGGCGGAGTCGAAAGGCTTCGCCCGCTCCCTCTTTTTTTGCCAGTGCGGTCCGGTCCCCATTGGCTATTTCCACATAAATATCTGCTTCAACAGGGGAAACGATGAAGAAAAACTCAGGACAACAGTTAGAAATGATCCTATTCTGGATCACATTAATCACACCAGTAGCACTACTGCTACTCTTCATACTAGGGAGTTAACAATGAGACAGATCGACAAGTTCAGGGAGTGGGACGAACAAGTAAACAAAGGTGAAGTGCCTAAGAACAGTGGACTTCATACATACATGACGCTTGGATTCATTCTTATCTGGCCAATCATTTTCATAATCAAATGGATCGGATACTAAATGATAGACACAGGATACCACCCAGATAATGAACACTGTTGGGTTAACCCCCAAGAAAAACATATGGAATCAATCATGCAACACCTCATTGAATACCAGTCAAAAGAATCAAAAGACTTAGAAGAAATATGTAAACTCATCTTCAAGCAAAGAGAACTGATCATGGAAAATAATGAAGAAGCAATGATCCAGTTCAATCAAGTCATGGACAAACTGGAAAAGAAAGCACAAGAGATATTGGACTTTCCATTTCCAACAGAAAAACACGGGGGAATAAATGAATGACGCTCAGTTTAACTACGAATGCATGAAATACAGAGGATTCGATCACTACTACTACCCAACAGAGTTAAAAAGAGAAGCAACTATCGCAGACGTTATCGACCTAGCACACAACGACGGCAGAAGATCTTCTAATGAATTTGACACAGATGAAATCGAATACTGCTGGAGACAATGGAGATGTAAATTCAAACCAGCACTACTTCACTTCATAAAACGACATGGAATACAAGCGACAATAAAAGTCATTCGTGCATGGAGAAAATCATTCCTTCGAGACACAGAAAAAGGAGTAACAAATGAATACCCATATCGTTTCTAGGTACGACAAAGAAAAGACCCACGTTCACCCAGCAGAAGGCGGCATTTGGATAGACATTTTCTACTTCCAAGCCGTCGTCTTCTGCGGAACAGAAGAACAATGCAGAGCAATCGTAGCCAAAGACAAACCTAAACACAGAACAAAACCTACAGCACACCTACTACTCGGTGACGATGAAACAGTCAGCAATATGTACCCAGAAGGATACATACCCGTAGGCTGGAACGACAAAACCACAGAACTACTCAAGGTAGAACCCGCAGGCAAACCCGGATACTGGGACAACAGTAAAGAACCTTACGTCTACGAATAAGAGGTACAAATGTATTGGCATCCAACCAAAGTAATGTCACTAAGATCCATGGCAAAAGCCGAAGGTCTGACAGTCGATCAAATGAAAGAAAGAATCAAGCAATGTGAAGAACTCACACAAAGAGAAGAACTCATGCTCAGAATGACTCATGTATGTGTACCAATGACATTAGTAGAAGTAGATAAGAAACCCCAATGGGAACACAAGGAGGACTAACATGACTTGACGAAACAACGTGCAGGATTGGCGAGCAAAGTGGCCACCACTCGCCAGTCCTGCACCTAGTATTTTTTTCCAACGCAACACCCCGTTGCTGGTGTCCACACAAAATCTGCTAGGAGATAGTAATGTCTGATTACATTTTAGAAAAGATTGTTGAACTTATTGAAAGCGACCAAAAGATATTAGACCTCATGAAACAAATGGACGCTTCAGTAAATGCACATATTGTTTCAGTAGACAACCATGCTTCGACGGAGATCAACAGGATTAAAGACCTGCTCAATGATATCGAAGGACGGTTAACCACTCTTGAAGACGGTAATAAGAACACAATAACCCCGACTAAAAAGGTAGGTGAATAATGGAATACGAAAGACATGAGTACTTTCACATTGAATGTCCGCTTCTCTTTGATCAGCCATGGTGGTTCGAGGTACACATTCAAAGCAACGGTGACTATGAGATTGCTCACTTTGGATATGAATACTGGATCAGAGATGATCAGGTTGCAAAGTACCCTGACGTAAAGAACGTAGGTATTGGGAGTTACCCAGTCCGATGGTTCCACCACGAAATGATTCCCCTCATGTTCCCAAGACACGTTGCGGATTTCTTTCGAGATAGAATCGACGAGCGTGTCAGTGAGATGAATGTAGATTTCAGGGACGACTGGATTCAATCAACCTGTGACGATAGAGAGGGCAAGTAATGAGCAACAAAACAACCCCCGGATCAACCTTTAAAAACCACCAGATCACAGACCTCATCATTAAAGAGATAGAATCAGGCAACTACACCAACTGGGTACGACCATGGGTACCAGTACAAGACAGACCTCGCAACTTCAACGGCGCACTGTACGGACCTATGAATAACTTCCTGCTTTCTCTGGCTCAAATGTACAAGGGATACAACAATCCTTTCTGGATCACAGCCAACAAAGGAAGAAAGGAAAAGGGCTGGCTGTCCGACGAAGAAGAGCCGACTTGTATCTACACATACGTCAGGTCATACGTCGTCGAGAAAGACGGTCAAGTTAAATGGTACGATAGAAAACCTAGAGAAAAACATAGCACTAGGTATGTACTTAGGACTATCAATATGTACAATGTTGAGCAGTTCAAGTGGCAGAAGATACCAGAGAACTTTGATCTTCAGACATACAGTAATCCAAAGATAAAAGAAGACATGATTGTCCGCACGATCCATGAATATGCACAACCCTACCTCGATAAGCACAGAGTCAAGGTGCTGCACAGAGGTGATCGTGCTTACTACCACAGAGCCAGTGACTTGATTTGTCTTCCTAAAATAGAAGCCTTCACCAGTCCACATGGATATGCACAAACCTTTGCACATGAACTCGTTCATAGCACAGGTCACAAGTCCAGACTAAATAGATACAAAGACGATCAAGAGATTAGTGATTACTCAGTTGAAGACTACTCACTGGAAGAGTTGGTAGCAGAACTTGGCTCCAACATTATTCTTCACGACTTGGGAGTGGAGTTTTCAAAAGAACAAATGAAACAAACCGTTGGCTACATGGAAGGTTGGGCCAGCAGATTAAGTACGGAACCAAAGTGGTTTGCTTGGGCGGACAGCAGGGCTAAGAAAGCCAAGAACATGATTGAGAAAGAACAACCAAAGGAGAGTGACAATGTTTGAGAAGAATGCTAGGGACGAGGAAGAGTTCGAAAAGGTACTAAAGTCAACGGTCGATATGATCATGACTACTAGTGCATGGGAACAACGAATGGCAGGAGGTGACGTTGTTGTCTACCAACACCCCGTTGTCGAGCATGAATATGTACGCATGGAGAAAGACACCAGCGACGAAAGGTGGAAAGAAATCCTGCTTTCACCTGCAACAGTAGGTGTCATGATCATGTCAGGAATCGAAGCACGAGGTGTCACTGAGCAAGTGCTCAAGAATCTTGGTGCTGAATACAAACTCGCAACTGAACAACAGATCATTAACCAAATGATTTACCTGTTGGTAGTAGACGACAACAGTATTGAGAACATGAGGAAACTAAAGAAAGACGTAGACAACAATGACTCTGCATACCATGAGTATATGTTGTTTACTATTGCAGAAAGAATCACTGAAGCAGTAGCAATGCTTCTCGCAAAAAAGGAAGAAGGCAATAATGAATCCCGTATCCCCACTGAAATGTAAAGTCTGCGACGAGTACGCTTCACCCGGAGCACAAATCTTTTTCGCTCTGGCCTCTGACATTGGAGGTCAAAAAGATTTTACTTGTAACAAATGCGAACATGAGCAGAAAGAAATCTTAGAACAAACCAAGGACGTAGAAAGATCTATCCCTTGGGCAGAAGAAATGGAACTCACTGGTGAACACTGGACGACACACTACGAACAGAGAAGCGAAACAGATTGAACTAAAAAAGATTCGAGTCGAAGTCAACAACGGAGACATGAATCAACAAGTCAAGAAGAAACTTCTCGATATGCTGGACACAAACATTGAAGGTCTAGCCCCTGTTGATTACGACGATTTTTGCATTAAACATACGACTAAAGATTTAGTTTTCGATTACATCATTAAAAGTTTCGAGGAACTGCAAGGTGCACTAGAGACGATTGAAGACGACAACCATGTCAATGAATGGCGTTGTCCTTTCTCCAATCGCATCATGCATAAGTCTATGAAACTAAACGAGTTAAAGAAAGGACTCGTGTTCGCACAGAAAAAGATCTTTGAAAGTCTAGGTCTTATTGTAGCATTCCCGTCACAAGCATTGACGCAGGAAATAGAAGACTTCGACTACGACGACTTTAAGTTTAGAGTTAAGTAACACACACCTCGTGAGACTGGTCCAGATTCCCCCACTGAATCCCCGGACCAGTCTCATATTCTTTTTAAGGAGAGACAATAATGCCAAGAGAAAGACATTCAATGCAGTCAAGTCTGTTAAAGAAAACAAAATACTGGACTCATGCTGGTATAGTCAAAGATGCATGGAATGAAATTAAGTACCAGAAAAACTTGAAAGATATACAAGAGTTACACGAAATCATTTTGTTGAATACAGTTGAGATGACAAAGATCATCGACACATTAAGTGCATTTAAAACAGAAGTCTAGAAAGGACTAACCAATGTCAGCACAAGAACTACAAAAACAAATGTACCACATTCAATCGCTTTGCGAGGATCTCAAGAGTGATCTTGAAAAACAAGGAGCACCTGACTTCGACAGCATTAGATCAGAAGTAGACAGTGCAGAAAGCGAATGGGATAACGGAGCCTACGAAGATGCAGTATCTACTCTAGATGATGTTAAAGACAAGATCGACGAAGAACTAAATGACGTAGGCGACCTTGATGCAAGAGAGGAAATCGTTAAATGGATTGACGATATGCCAACCAGAAGTTTCATGGACTACGCATAAGAAAGGGGTAAGGGGAATGGCATACACTAAACAAGAATGGATTCAAGAATACGAACACCTGAAAAGGTTTATGAACGATGAAGGAATGAGCGTTCAAATAGGTATGCCATTCACCCTTATGCTATCTCTTCTGGAGTCTGCTAAAAACTACATGGAATGTGGGACAAAAAAACCAGAAGAAGTTTACACAACAAATAACCGTCGTCTAAAAGCGGCACAAGATTACTTAGATTGGAAGAGAGCACACAATGAGGATTGATCTAATCAACCTAATCAATAACTTTTGTAATACATTGAAAGCAATCGCTGGCGAAATGAGTGAGCATCGAATGCTTTGGGTGCTTAAAGAAACAGACAAAGACCTAGCCAAACTTGAAGAAAACGCAGATGGAATCAAACTCAAGTTGATTCACCAACTCATGGGTGAAGTTAAAAATCTAGAGAAAGGAATCGAAAAGGTAGGCTTCGGTCGGTACATGGAAGACTACCCTAAAGTGATTACTGCTTACCGTCACATGATTGATGAACGTGACGCAAAGTATGACGAATGGCAAGACCATGCAATAGGTGGATACGAAGACTACGAACCTAACCCATACGACGGAACATACAGTGAGGAGTAACATGACACAGTACAGTAATCCTATGGATGCAGTAGAAAAAAAAGAAGTCAGTAAAAAGATAGAGAAACTGTTTGATTTTTTAGACCACCTTCATAGGCAGTTAGACCATGCTAAGTGGAGGCTAGATAAAAGAATCAAAGAGATCCAAACAGAACAAAAAGAATTAAGGCATGAATACTTGCTGAAGAAAGCAGAAATCGTAGCCTTACTCAATGAAGTATGGGACGAAGTAGATCCAATGGAGGATTAATGAAGTGCTACGATTTTTTAGTAAAGTGTTCATACATGGCAACGATTGAAATCCAAGCCGAAACTGTAGAAGAAGCATTAGAGATTGCTAGAGATACAGACGGTATTGATTGGGACAGAATCACTGAACCAGAACTAGAAGGACAAGTCTTCTGGGGTTCAAGTGGACTGGCAGTCTATCCCAATCAGGAAGAGAACTAGACTTTCCATTCGAGCCAGAGGGGACCAGATACACTGGACTAGAAGAACTCATGGTCTTTTAGTCACAACAGCCAGTGTACCCTCTGGCTCATTTTTTATTCTATGTTGACATAACTATAATCTAATAATAAAATCCCCCACTTAGGAAAGGTAGAGAAAGCAATGTCTTCGGACTTCTCCGCATACGAGTCGGCTAACCTCGACTCAATACTTCGCACAGTAAGATCTGCTTTCCATCCACTAAGGCAACTTCGCCAGCAAAAGAATCTAACCTTATCTGCTCTTGCAAAATCTGCTGGAGTTTACAGGTGGACGATTCATTTCATTGAAATCATGAGAGTTAAACCTAAACCCGAAACTGTGTACAAGTTAGCAGTGGCACTTGGGGTAAACCCTGCTGAGTTGTACGTTTCTGTATTGGAGTACGGAATGGAAAACATAAAGTCAGACCACGCAAGAACTTTAAGGATCGTTGCACAACCGGGTGAAACCGCAAAGCAAATGATTGCTAGGCTAGTGCATAGACAACTGCACCCTTGGTATAAAAACCTGAACAAAAGAAACCAAACTGCATCTGCTTTCCTTAAAGAAATCAACGTCAGCAAAGCCACGATTAAGAACTGGATTGACGGCAAATGTATGCCGAGTACCAGTACATTGCAGAAAATCTGTGACGGATTCTATATCAGCATGGACGATCTGCTGTCCGAAATGAAAGCGTGGCAACAAGAAGATACAAGCGACCCTGTTCTTTACATTGAGCAGAACATTCACAGATTGGTAGATTAATGGCACTGACACCTGAACAAAGACAGAAGAGACAGAACTCAGTAGGAGGATCAGACGTACCTGCAATCCTCAACATTAGCCCCTTTAAGTCCCCTTCAGATATCTATCTTGCCAAGACTATTGGGGTTGAACAGTCCACAAACTCAGCGATTGAAGCGGGTCATGCACTGGAATCTGCTGTGATTGAGTGGGCTATGGACAAGTTAAAGATCAATGACATGAAGTGGAGCAGTGCCAATGTGCGGAGAACCAAGCGGTTAAACTGTACTAAAGGTGGATCTGTCCCTGCCCATGCTAATCTGGACTTCATGTTTATAGCCCCGGAGATAGGTCGCTGTGGCCTTGAAGCAAAGACCACGAGCCTTGGGTCATACTGGGGATCCGAAGGCACTGACGAGGTTCCTGAGCACGTTCTGGTGCAATGCCTGTGGCAAGCAGAGGTGGCTGATCTGAATAGAGTGTATGTGGCTGTGCTGATTGCTGACCGGGGATTCCATTTCAAAATGTATGAGATTGACCCAGCACAGTACGAAGAAGAGCGGGAAGATATTATTAATGTGGTTGGTTACTTCTGGAACAACCATGTCATGGAAGAAAGAGAGCCAGAAGATACTCTGCCAACCATAGAAACTCTGAAAAAGGTAGTAAGAACTCCAAATAAAAGTGCAAAAGTACAAGACGATGTGGTAAAAGAGTGGTTGGATGCTAAAGAAAAGGTAGCCGAAGCACAGAAAATAGAAAAAACTGCTAGAGAAAAGATGCTAAATCAGTTAAAAGATGCAGAAGAAGGCCAGTGTTCATTGGGAACGCTGACTTATTTTGAGTATGAACGCAAGGGGTACGAGGTGTCCCCTGCAAAATACAGGCAAATCAAATTCAGGCAGAAGAAAGGACCCAGCCATGAGTGACCTTGCCCCTATTGAGTCTTGGTTAGAATCCAAGCATGACGAGTTGTGTGCATTGCTTCCACAAACAATCCAGAAGGAAAGATTCCTTCGGAACATTGTGATGCAAATCAAAATGAATCCAGCCCTACACAAGTGTAGCACTGCCAGCATTGCAAAAGCGTGTGTACAGGCCAGCACTTTGGGTCTGGACATTGGAGTACTGGGATCTGCTTACCTTGTGCCATACGGAAATGAAGCACAGTTAAGCATTGGCTATCAAGGGTACATTGATCTGGCATACAGGTCAGGATTGAAAGCGATTCACACTGGAATCGTAAGACAGAATGACGATTACAAAGCAACGGCTACTGGATTTACTCATGATTTTGATCCGTTTGATTCAGATCGGGGTCCTGTGGTGGGCGTGTACTGCCTTGTAGAACTCCCCACTGGTGCGACCTACTCCGAACTCATGACGGCTGAGGAGATTGAACAGATCAGATCTGGGAGCCGCTCAGGAAACTCTCCGGCATGGCGTGACCACTGGGGTGAAATGGCTAAGAAGGTAGTGATTCGTCGGGCATTGAAGAGGGCACCTCTTTCGGTCGAGACCAAGGAGGTTATCGATATGTCCGACAAGGCAGAGTTCGGCGGTGGCTTCAACAACAAACCAAGCACCCCCAAACCTACCCTCAAAGAAAACCTCAACGCTCAAATCCAAACACAAAAAGCAGAGTCTTCTGTGTGGGACAAGCACCTTGAAAAAGCAAATGCCCTAAGCAAATCCCTTGGATTCAAACGCTGGAACAAAATCACCACCCCACGCCAAACCATGCTCAAGCAACGGATCAAAGAAGAAGGCTTTAAGATCTCAGACGTTGAAGATTTCTGGGAGAAAACAAACGAAGCATTCTCTGGGTTTGACCATGAGAAAGTAAAGGACTGGTCTAAGTGTGACTTGGATATCCTGCTTCGTGTACCGAAGAAAGGAAACCCTGATCACTACCAAGCGGCAAGCGAAGGTAGTTTCAGGAAAGAGTTTAAGACCGAACCTACCGAAGCAACATTCACGCTATCGGATATCGTAGACGAGGAGTAAGGCAATGGAGGAGAGTCCGCACAAAGTTCGAGTCGTCGAGATAAAGTTTCAATCGTTCACGTCCCGGATACATACATATCTGGGGCGTGTATACGTCCACAACTTCAACGATTTCAACGACAAGCATTATCACCTAGATACTCACAGCAATGAGTGGCTGATCAGTTACATGAGAAAGCATCATGTTTCTGACGTAGGTGAAGCAGAGCGACACAACTACATAGGTAAACAAACATTAGTAAGAACCAACTTCGTTCTTATGAAGTTATTAAACTTACCTTCGGGTATTACCAATGCTTCATTTGCTGAGGCTGTACAAAGATCAGACGAGGCTATGAAGTGGGCCGCTGGTTTACATAGAGCCAGAAGTTTAGTAGACTCTTGGTTCGCAAATGGTTGCCCGCTTAACGAACAAGACCTTCAACAAGTTATCGAATGGTCTCAGCAAAAACTTACGTCTGATGAATCAACAATGTCCAAAGGCGTTGCCGATGCCATCCTTCGTGCTAGAAGAAATAAGGAAAGCGGCAATGAAGCCCGGAACACGGAATCAATTCACACTATCCCAAGACCAGACCTTTCAGAGATTTGACGGAAATGAAGAAATAGATGTCTTCTTCGAAAAAGGACAATGGAAAATCATCACCCCAAAAAGAGTCCTCATCCTACAAGCGGAGCAAGTTAGAGAAGCAGACTGCTCTTATACTAAAAGCAAACCAGTTTCCGGAGTGGGTTGAAGAACATAGATTCTGTGAACGCAGGTGGCGTTTTGACTTTGCATGGCCAGATCAAATGGTTGCCCTAGAAGTAGAAGGTGGCATTTGGAAGGGGAAGTTTGGTGGACATACTAGCGGCAAGGGGTTCACCAAAGACTGTGACAAATATAATACAGCCACGGCCATGGGCTGGAGGGTCTTCAGGATTACGAACACTCACGTTAAAGAAGTGAGTTTCTTGGAATGGTTAAGGGCCGCCCTTGAGCCGCACATTGAGAGCGACCCTAACCATGACATTCCTATTTTCCCTTAGGCTTAGGCTTCCCTTTCGGAGGACGGCCACGTTGGGAACCGTAAGTACCTTTTCCAGATGGCAAGGATCACCACCTTCCTATGGTCTAAGCGGGCTACTGTTTTTCCCGTAAAAAGATCTCTCTTTTTCCATGAACTTTCTTACACCAGCAAGCCTACCAATAGACTTTCGCCCATGTATGTCATACTTTTTTCTTGCTTCATCCTCATATGACTTTTGATTCTGCTGGATCTCACTAATGAAAGATCGATAGTTACCTAAGAAGTTTTTATTATACCCATGAGGATCGTCTGTTGCATCCAATGGGGTTCTTCTTTGTTGAATCGCTTGAGCCAAGTCTTCACCACCGACAGCACCAGAAGTGTATCTATCGTAACTCTTCTGTGTACCAGCCGCCGCCCAGCCAGCCTGAGTTCTAAGTTTGTTTCTTAAGCGAGGGTCCGGAGAGTTTGTGTAAACAACATCCAATGCTCTTTTATGTTTTTCTCCGTAAGCAATGCCGTCTCTAATGTTCTTTCCACCTTCAGCGGCACGAATAGCGGCAACATAAGGAGCCAACTTCGCAACCATATCTGGTCTAATATTTCTATCACCCGGTGCTTGGCTTGTAATCGCATGGTTAAAAACGTAGCGACCTCGTTGTCCATCGATCTGCTCAATGAAGTTAGAAGAAGCAATGTAACTACGAGGATCTCCCTGCCTCCATAGAACAGAACTATGTTCAGGCATATTATCAGACCAGTGTTTTGTTTTCTTTTTCTTAGCCATTACCACTTTACCTTATCAGCCCAGTATGCCGCAGACATTTTGCCCTTAGCAATGTTCTTGGCATGACGAGCCTTGAATGATTTACGCTTGGCTTTCATTTTAGCAGACTCACCCTTCTTAGGTTTACCTGCTGTCTTAGCACCCTTTTCACCAAAGCGAATAATCTTTTCTTTACCACCCTCACAGGCTTTAACAATGTGAGACTTCTTAGAATGTCCCGGAGTCCTGCGAGGTGTGTTGCATTTCATTTTCTTTTTATCTGCTTTTTTACTTGCTTTCTTTTTCGGCATTTTTCTTTTCCTTACGAGAACGGAAGACCCAGCCAGCAGTAGCGGCAGAAAAACCAGCGGTCAAAGCCACAACCAAAGTATTCCAAGGCTCAGGAAGCAGAGGAGCAAGCCTCTCAATGGTATCGACAGTCACCCCTACCATATCCCCACCCGGACCCTCAACGACCACACGCTCGACACCAGACGGTGTACCAGCAGGGTCAAGAACAACCTCACGTTTGACAGTACAGCCAGCAATGAGAACAAACAAGGAGCACAAAAGAACCTTACGCATTGGTCCTCCTACAATCTGTGACAGCCTCTTTAATCTGCTGTCTGGTTTCTGAAACGTCATGCTGAATCTTAAACAAAACAGCATTCATAGTCTGTGTCTGGTTATTAATCGTGTGCGTTAACTTACGAAGGTTTTCATTAAGGTGTTCTAACTCTTTTTCTAACTCAGTAAACTTCTCAACTTCGTGCAACTTATGCCCGTTTCCATTAGGTTGTTTTCTGTCTTTGAGAAATCCAAAGACTTCCCGTAGTATTAACAGAGCCAACGCTGTAGATGCAAGACCAGTTTCGATTGGAAAGTCCACGACTTACTCCTGATTCAACATATCAAATGCACGACCTTGAATGGGCCTGTAGTTATCAAGGTAGTTTTTAGTCCAGTTATTGGGTTTAAAGAATGCATCCAAGGCACTAGGAGCAATGTCTACTGCCGCTCTAATACTGATTGCATTTTGTGCCGGGGCTACTCGCCTCATTGAAGTCAACTGACTTTCAGTCACTTCATTGCCACGCAACAAATCAGAAACAGCGGTCAAGGATTTCTGTATGTCATCTGCAAGTCCACCAATAGGACCAGTGATAAAATCATTTAGGGTTCGTGCTCTGTACTTCCTGTTAAGTTCACCACCAAACAAAGAATGAACACCAATACCTGCGTGTCTGTCTAGTATGTTGCTCAAAGAAAACAAGAAGGCTACAGATCCACCACGATCAATACCCTCAAGAACCATTTTATTGACCCAACTTCTTTTCTCGATAGTGCCGTCTTCCTTTTCAATCTCACTGTCTTTCATTGGATCTCTACCAGACATAATCTCGTAAATCAAATAACTCAAAGAACCCAACATGGCTGTCGAGAAAAACATAGCCACCTGATTTGGATCTCTGTACAGGCTGTATCTCTGAATCATAGGAAGGAACATCCTGTTAGTAGAAGCAAACAGGAATGACTTGAACTGAACGAAAGGACTAACCTCTGGAATCTTAAACCACTTAGGCAAATCTGCTAGACCGGGAGTCACAATGATATGATTCACTGCGCCCTCAATCTTTGCGTGATAATCGTATGTGGTAAATGAATCGGTGTTATCCCACTTTTCAAAACCTGAAAGATAAAAATCACCACCAACAATGTTGGTCTTAGTGCTTCCATGCTTTAAATAGTTTTGCTTAATCGCTAAGAGATCTTGATCGCTAAATCTCATAGCCTTCAACATACCAAGAACCCTCTTCTTCGAGGAGTTCACATAGCGACCATTGACAACATCACCCTTCAAAGCCGCCCTAACAACCATATCCTCAAGACCAAGAGTCACCATTCTCTTGTTGAAAGAGTTCCAAACACCAAGGAAGTTTCCAAACTTATTGTACATGGTCATGACTTTAGAGTTCTGGTTAGTCTTTTCATCCAACCAGTTAATGCCACGGCTTAACTTAGAAGAACCTGCTGTAGATCTAGGTGCCATGGTAATAGGATCAAGGAAAGTTCCCTGAGCCTCTGTATCCATAAGCCTAGTCGCCCTGTTTTCTATGCCAGCAATCTCACCAGCGGCAATCAAGTTAGGAAGGACAGCAATGTCTTTCCTATCTTTAAAGTTACCAAAGTAAGTAACCATGGTACGAGCGTAACCAGTAAGACCCATTGTTCCGATAGCGTTGGCAAAGTCACCAAGAGAAGCAATCGTAACCATACCCATGTATCTCATGTAGTTTAGGTTCTTGATAATCCTCATGGTTTTATCGAAGTCTTCACCAAGGCGACTGCTAATCTTTTCATTTCTTAGATCACCAAAAACAAAATCAAGATTACTGAAAGCCTTTTCAAGTTGATCTCCTTGGAGTTCACCCTCACGAAGCATTTTCTGTTTAATGAAATCACTCTTCAAGTAGAAGGTGTAGTTATCCAATCTTTCAGTAGAAGCAATGTCAGCAAGTTGCCTTACGATTCCAGCAAAATCAGTAAGCCCAACGATCTGCTTTACCCTTAAATCATTAAGGCCAACCATTCCAAGAAGACCACGCAACTGATCTGGATTATGATTGTATTTGTTTAAGTAACCCAACTCAGTTTTAAAACCAAGGCGAGGTAGTTCTTTTTGTTCAACCTCTTGATCAGTCAGATTATCAACGTGCCTCTTGCCATATCCTGCTTTTTGAATCGGAGCGTTTTGATTCATTTCACTGACACCCTTGCCAATGGTGTTCAGGTCTTTAGTAGTCAGATCAAACTCATTGACAAGTTCATTGAGTTCTTTGGTACGCTTTACTTTTTCTTCGTAAAGTTTTTCCAACTTCTCGTAACGCTCAACAAAATAAAATCTAGGATCTTCTGGCCCTACCTTGCGATTAACTAACTGCTGGGCTTCAAACTCAGAAAGTTTCTGATCGCCCACCATCATTTCACCAGTCTTTTGGCTTTTCCAAACAGGCTCTTCTTCTCGAATATCAACGTAGCCAAGTTTCTTTGCTTCAATAACGTCGTCAAGACGAGAGATTTCATTAGTTAACTGACGAATCCTGCCATAGTAAAAACGCTCAAGGTACTTTGTCTTAGAATCCTGCTTCTCTGCGGTAGGTTTTATTCTTTCTTGAATCGCTGCCTGTTGTTTTTCAAACAACTCTTCTTTGTATTTACCTTCATTTGCTTCTTTGAATCTCATTAAAGCGGCAAACTGTTTAGTCTTTAAAACGCTAGGATCAACCCAAGCCCAAGAAGCCTGTCGTCTTTCTTTCTTTCTGTAATCTATCTTATCAAAAGAAGTAGGCTTCCATTGTTCAATCTCAGGGCGTTGAGGCGGAACAGTTAACTCATACTGGATAAACCAATAGTTTTTAATCTGAACCCAGTTAGTCAAAGCCTCTGGAGAGTTTCCTTCAACTCCTTCTTTTTTTGCCCATTCTTGAACAGACTTATACTCATCACCTACTTTACCTTTCTTGGTAACCCTAACGTAAAGCGTTTGCTTCGGACCTCTTTTTGTAGCCCTCTTGGTAAAAGCAAGAATGTCTCCTTCGCTAATGTTTTGGATCTCTTGGTTAGTACCTCTTGATGTCTTTTCACTTGTTTGGGTTTTTAATCCCTGTTGAACTGCTGTGAAACTATCAATGATACCTTTCTTTGCAATCTCTCTGCTTGCAGGGAAACGAAGGTTCCCCTTCCACATTAGATCCTGAACTCCTAAACCTTTCTTTGTTCTTACTTCGATATCAGCACGATCACGATTAATGCGTTTCAACAAAGTCTGCTCATCAGGCAAGTCATCAACCTTTGTTACATACTTAGTCCTACCCAAAAGTTGCAATAAACCATCTTGAGCCTTCTCAATGTAATAAGTTTGAATACCCTCTATATTAAAATACATATCAGCAGGTTCGTTTTTAGCAAGCACCGTAGGCAAGAGAAGTTCTTTGATCTCTGGATACTTCCTAAAGTCTCCCAGCGAATAACGCTGTGCCATTCCCACGACCGCTTTGTTATATTCCTCTAGTTTCTGTTGAGACAAAAAGAGTTTAGAAGGATCAAGATCTTCAGCAGAAAGAGCCTCACCTTCTTTAGGCTTAATCTTTTTCCGAAGATTCTCTTCAAGCCTGAAAACATAGTTCATGTAATCGTTCACAAAGTTATTGAACCGAACCAACTCAAGTTCTATTTCGGTTTTTCTAACCTGTGTGTACAACCTATCGACATCCTCTTTATCTCTTGCAGAAAGTTCCTTTGCGCCCTGCTGTCTTGCGGAAAGATAGTAGGCATTGTGTCCAAACTGAGGAGTAACTACAGGTACTTTACCAGAGTAACTGGGATTAAATGTTGTTTGAAAAAGATCATTAGCAATAGACTTTAGAGTTGGTTCATCAACTGCTGTTCTGTGTCCAATCAAAGCAGTATTCTTTGACAAAACAGGAGTGTAGTTCAACTTTCTCCATGTAGTAGTTCGAATGTCTCTAGTCGTTTTAAGATAACCACGACCTCCAGAAATCTTTCTCATTACCTTTTTACCAGTTACAGGATCTATATTTTCCTGACCACTGTCTAGTTTTGTAGGATAGCCTCTGTGCTTTGAAGGTTCAAAAGTAGAGCCTTTGGTTTCGATCTCTTCATACTTATACCAACCTTTTGGAAACAAAACCTTTTGAGGTTTATCTCCTACTTTTTCATCTAGAACATCCACGGGATTAAAAACGTAAATGTCTTTATGACCTCTAACAGACAACCTTCTTTTATCATTAATCTTTCCAACAACAGCAGGATTGTTTGAAGTCATATCAATCGCATAGTTAATGGCCCAACCAGTTCCACTCTTAATGTTTCCGAATCTATCTAACTGACCAATAGCCATAACGGAATCAGCCTTATCGATAATCAAAGCATTTCTAAGCATAAGATTATCTCTGCCGTGAGGAATGTTTATTACCTTTCGCTGTTCACGACCAATCAAAGCACCAGACTCGTCAAAGATGGGAAAGTCTTTTTGATTTGAAAATCTCCAGTCATAACCACCGTGACTTTTGGAAGCCATATCCATCGATATTTTCTTGCTAAGTTCACTGCGACTCTCATGCAACTTATCGATTTCTGCTTGAGGAGTAAAAGTAATCTTTTGACCAGTTCTTTTTTCATAAGAACTAACCAACGCATCATAACTTTTAGTAGCCTTATCCCATTCTTCTCTGTACATACGCAGTTCTTTATAAGCCCTATCAATAGATCTTTGTGCTTTCTTAATCTCTGACTTTCTAGCACCTGACTCTATTAACTGTTTCTTTGCTTCCTTTTCAGCATCAATATATTCCTGTAGAAAGTTTCCAACCTCTTGAAGTTTTGCTTTAGTAGTTTCTATTTCAAAATGAATATGCTCTACAGGAATACCAAACTTAGCGGCAAAGTCTCCAAACATTCTGTCAGAACCTTCTGCACCACCTGAATAAATATTAAACTGGCTAGGGTCTTGAATGTTGTCGATTGGCTCCATAACAACGTAAGGAACCTTGTCTCCAAACTCTTTTTGATAGTTAGTAATGTCCATGTTTTTACCATGCTTGCTTTTAGCCGCAGGTGCAAAATGAACACGAACCTGTTTGCCATCATAAAATGCTTTAGGATTTACGTTTGATCCTTCATAAGTGACCACTAACTTGTCTGGATCAAAATCAATCTCATTAACTCCAAGGACAGCAAGGCTACCCCTAGCAGTAACAGGAACAAGCGACCTCTTGTGAATAGCATCGAAGTCTTGTGAAACATCTAAACCAGATTGAATCCTTTTTAACTTGTTTGAATAATCCAATAACTGAGAGTTGAAGTGCATCTTTTCTTGCATATCATCGACAACACCTGTGCCCCACAAAGCATAATCAAACTCTTGGATACCTTCTTTTTCTTTAACAGCCGCTTGGTTAATGCCGTCTCTAAGTTTAGCCCTTCGCTCAATAATATCCTGAACAACAACTCGCATTTCATTAATAGACTCAAAGCCTCTATCCTCAATGGGATTTCTTACCATACTAGGCTCTAAGATAAACTGCATTTCTTTGTCGAGTTTACTTTCCTCCATCAAGTCAAGGACTTCATCAACAAGATTGTTGAGTTTCATTGCGTCCTTTTCCATTAAGTGGTCAGTCTTTTCCCAATCTTCAAGGTTGTACTTCCATATAAACTTTCTTGGATTAAACTTGGGAAGATCTGCTGAAGCCCAACCATCACCCATATCATCTTTAATGTTATTAACCATCTCTTCATGTAGTTCTCGCTCTTGTTTTAAATGCTCTCTATAACGATCTCGTTCTCTTATTTTATTCTCATAGTTTTCAACCTCTTTAATCTTCGCAGTAATCATTCCGTTATAGTTCTTTGAATATGAACTCTGAAGACTATCCGAGAGAATCAACTTAGGAATAATCTGAAGCCTTGCATACTCCATAAGTGCAGAAGTATCGGTGATCATAAATGGACGCAAGAATCGATTGTCAACGTCTAACTTCTTTTTTAATCCATGCTTAACGCCTAAGTTCAAACCTTCAGAAGGACGAACGTCGTACTCATTCATTCCGTTTTCGTAGTTAGCAACAGTATTTTTTGCACTCTTATAAAGATCTTCAGGGCTTCTGTCTGCCCTCATATTATATTGATCCTCGTAAAACTTAATCTCGTCAGCATACTCTTTAAGTTTATCTATAGCCCAGCCGCTATGATAATAAAGAGGATCTTCAATCATTCCTTTTTCAATGGTCTTGGTCTTATCTACCAAGCCACGAATATGTGCCTCGATCTCTGACATCTCTCGCTGATCCATATCGACAATAGACTGTTTAATAGCCTCGACAAAATCGTCAACACTCTGGCCATTTTCATCTAATCTGTACTTATGAAGCAGTTTATTCTTGTCTACTTTGACAGGGGCATAAGTTCTAATCTTTCCCCTTTCAACCTCTGTAGCCTTTCCGTGGCCTAAACGAGTAACAAGCCCAGCAGTATTAGAAGAGTTGTCAACGATTGTCATAAAGTTTCTAAACTGTTCAGCCGCCTCTTCAATAACTTTAACTAATGACTGATCAGCACGAACATCCGCAAAAGCATCGACAAGTTCCAGCCCGTCTTTGCCTCGCTTTAAAACTCTATAAGTTCCGGCTTCTTGAACTGTCTTATAACCACTTCGAATCAAATCATAAACACGATCCTTTACTTGATACATTTCAAGATGAGATCCCTCGCCATGATCAGAGAACCAGTTTTCTATTAAGGAGTCATGCTTTTGTTGATGGTGACTCATTATAAAGTCTACCATTCTTTGCTTAGACTCAATGGCTGGATTAGCAACTTGGTTATTCATTTCCAAGTTAAACTCAAGAAGTTCCTGTGCCACCTTAGTCAAAGTATCACTAGTAGTATTAAACATTTGTTGACCGGGATTTAAGAACATCCAACGCTGGATTTTTTCTAAGCCGGGAATATTAGATTTAAAGACACTGGCTTGTGCTTCTTTTATCCACTTGTCACCTATTGCTCTTTCCTGTTGAGACATTTGAAAGATATCATCAATGGTTTCAATCTTGTCCCAGTAGGCTTTCTTCTCAGGGGTGTTATGAGCAAGATCCCATATCGTTTGATTGTTTGCTCTTAACGCTTCTTCAACGCTGTCATACCCACCTGTTGCCGCCCTAACAGCCTTCTGCTTTGCGGCATCTACAGACTTACCAAAAGCATGGGCACCACCAGCAAAGCCAGCACCTAGGACACCAGAAGCAATCGTATCAATCCAAGCATCTTCCGCAGTTCTGGTAACATTAGCGTCCTGCATTAAGGGTTCGACCATCATCGTAGCCGCCATGTTGGTATAAACCCCATAAGCGGCCTTTTCAGAGAACGAAAGGTTTTTAATCTTAGCCGCTTGTTTGCTTAATCTTGTGGCATTCAATGCTGAAGTAGCAGTTTTTCCACCCTTGATTACATTTCCAGCACCAAAGGAAAAGTAGTTAATAGGATCAACCAGACCAGCAACAAGACCACTGGTTAGATTGCTAATAAAACTACCCTCCGCCAAAGTCATAGCGGTGCTATGATTCTTTTGAATGTTAGTAATCAAAGAGAAACTGTACTTGGAACTCTTTGACTCCATCAAAGAACTCCATTGATCAGGATAAATATCCCTGATCCATCTGTTGTTCTGAATCATAATGTCGTCTGCTGGATTGTAGCCATCTTCTTCATAGAAGTTATTAATGTTTTGGTATTGACCCAGCAAAGAAAGAGAGTTGTAGGACAATGCTTGAAGTTTAGCACGTTCCCACCAAGTAGATGGTTGATCAGTAGGAGTAAGGTAAGCCTGTCTCTGCCTTAAAGCATTGTCTAACTCTGGCTTAGTAAAAAACGTAGGTCTTTGATACTCACTGTACAGCATCTTTAGATCCTTCTTTGACAATCTTTCGAGCCAAGGAAACAAACTGGGACTTTGTCATTGCTAAAACATAATCAGGAACAGCCGTTGAAGGATCAAACGTAGAAGCAACGAGCATTCTAGCAATGTCTATTTGGTTAAAGTCAGACAAAGCCTCCGGGTCATTAAGAAACTCCTCCAAAGAATCAACAACGCTTCCGCTAAGGTTCACCATTTGCTCTATGAAAGCCTTGTCGCTAGTTTCTACAGCACCGTAATAAGAAGAAAGATCATTTGGAGCACTAGAATAGATAGTGACAGGCTCGCTCATTCTTTTAAAACGATGCTCAAATGCTTTCATTACTTTGCTGTTAGGAATTTCTTTGGGACCAACGTAGCGAATAGGCTGTTCTTTTTTCCATCCGCCAACAATATAACGAGCAGTTGTCCTGTCCTCGTAACTTACAAGCGTAGAGAAATCTAAACTTCTATTCTTTAACTCCCGCATTTTTTCAGCACGTTGCTCAGGTGTATAGTTTGAAACGATTCGATAGTAAGCATCCTTTGATTCGAAGTATCCATCGTATGTACCATCCCACATTTCAAGGAAGTCTGGGTTTAACTTCAAAGGATCTTTCTTTGTAAACAAGTTGATTCTTTGACCAACATAGTCTAAGATTTCTTTTTGAAGTTCAGGCGAAGCAGACTTGAAATCAGGATTATCGATAATGTCTTTTGCTTGTTTTGTGTAAGGATAGTTTTCAACAATATCCTCAGAAAACTTCCAAGTATGGTAAGCGTCAATCTGCTCTTTATTATCAGGAGCAATCCCCAAACTCGCCTTTAAAAAATCACCATACCCATCACCAAACTCATCAACATCAACTGCAAACTCAGGATCAAAAGAGTTCATCGCCAACTCTTCACCAAAAACAGTAACAACATCCCCGCCGTTATATTCCAAAACAAAAGCATCCGGTATCAAAGGATCGGTTTTCATAAAACCTTCCTTCAACATTTCGATTGCTTTTCTTTCTCTTACTTCAGGATCTACCTCATCAAGTTTCAACTGATCCATCAACTTTGTTTTAATGTAGTAGTAAGCACTCTCTGCCGTTTGCTGTCCCTTATAAAGAGACTCATCTGGGAATGGCATATACCAAGAATCTGGGCCACCTACCTTGTTAAGAATGCCCTTAAAATCTTCAGGCTGGTATATCTGAGAATCTATTTTGAAAGCATTAAGTGCTCTTTGTTTAACCAGTTGCGGAGAAGGTAATGCACCTCTCTTTAAACTTTCCTCCAAAGCCCTCATCTCGTATTTGTTTAACTCATTAACGATAGACTGCTTGGCACCATTAGAAAGATTTACGCCAAAGGTAACGTCTTCAACATCTGCATCCCAAATAAAGTCTGTGTAATCCAACGTAAGATACTCAGAAAGATTTGCACCACCAAAGTCCTTCAGGCTCTTTGCCATACCTTCACGGCTAGAGTCAAAGGTTCTTGAGTACCTAGTAAGTGTTTCATTCAGGCTTTCGCTAGTAGGAGTTGTTGGCAAAACGCTGTTATAAAAATCGATTCTATCTGCCGCTGTCTCAGACAAAGCACCTAATGAGCCATTCTGCCTGATTTCAGCAAACTGTGTAAAGACAGCCTCTTCAGCAGGAACAAAGTTTGTCTTCAAAATAAAAGGATCGACTACTTTTGAAACAAACTCTTTAGGCATAGTGATACTCATGCCACGGTAAACACGAGTCATAGCATTCATCTGCTCAAGATTCATGCCGTCATAGAACTTATTGTTTGACATCCATTTGTCAAAGTTCTCAACATTAACGTATTGATTTTGAGCAAACTCTTTCGCTTGTGTTGGCCCCATGTTAATGGCTTCAAGGAAGCCGAAAGACGTTGCTTGTAACTGAAGTTCATTTTCAGCACCGACAACGCTTGAGATAAGGCCAGCGTATCTAGGATCGGAAACATCTTCTGGTGGAATCGTGCTTAAAAAGTTTTTAGCATTCTCTAATGCAACAATGTTTACAGGAGAAATAGAAGGATTTGATTCTGAAACTTTAGAAGGAACAGACTTCAAATCACCAGACAAAAGAGAAATGTATTCCATTTCTAGTTTTACCTTTTGACTTCTAAGTCCTTGTTTAAAACTATCTGCATCTCCAAACTCTGATTTAAATACCCCTTCAATCCCTGCTATTGCCATTCGTTCTTGAGCAACAGAGTTCAATCCCATGTTTCTAACAGCAAGAGACGCTTCTTGTTTAGACTTCTCAAGCAATCCAGTAGAAGCCTCGATAACAGCGTCAGCCTTTTCAAGAGAAGTTAAGTAATCAATCCGGCCATCTGCGTCGTACTCAATAAAGTTTATATTTTCAGCAAGAGATTGGTTAACAATACTACCTAAAGGATTTGCCGCTAGAGTCTTTTTATCCTCGAAAAGACTCATAGTCTGAAAAGCCTTGCTGATTTCTTGAGCAACATCACCAATCAACTCACCCTGACTCACCTGTCTTCTTCGATCTGGAGAAGAAGGCACACCCAATGCAGGATTAGTGGTTGGTATTTTTATGTTTGCCATTACTAAACTCTTTCAAGGAATCTTGGAATGTCATACGGCTTGTAGAAGAAATCTCCCACCGATTCAAATGCTCCACCAAGTGCCGTTAAGTTTCCGGGTTTCAAGGCTGTCGTCATAACATTCCCAGCCATCTCAAGGTTTGCGGCATCTCTAGCCGATCTTCTTTGAGCAACAAGTTCATCAATAGATTGTTGATGAGCCTCAGCGATTCTGTATTTTCGACGTTCATGTTTTTGTATTTCATCTAGGTCTCCAGCGACAAAAGAGCCACTACTAACTCTGGCACCAGAAACACCTTTTGCCGCTTGTCTTTTACCCATGAACATTAAGTGCTGTTGCTCTGTATCCTCAAGCCTGTAATCCCTAAGCCGATCAATACCTTGCTTTTGAATAGCAAAGTTTTTATCGATGCTCTTCTTTTTGCCAATACCCTCTGCAATGCTTCCGAAAAGAGATCCGGCAACTGCAAGTCCTTGTAAAAAAGGCATGATCAATCTCCAAAATCGTACTCAGCATTGTAGCCACTTACTTCAAACCCGTAGGGAGTGGACTGCTGAATGTAAATCGTAGGCTGTGGGCCGTATGCCCCGACTACTGGTATCGAGTAAAAGCCCGGAGCGTCTGCAACATCTGCATGAATGGTCTGCTTAGGCACTGGCATTACGTCATAACCAGCGGCAACTGCGCCTCTGGCTTGATTAAACAAAACTCTCAAGCGGCTAATGTTCTTTTCTCTACCAACCGTACTACCCTTGCCGGGAACCATGACTTCAGGAATGTTCGGAGCCATTCTCATGGTAAAGGGATACCCAAGGATGAGTTTGCTTGCGTTTTCAACCTGAGCAAAAGTAACTTGCCCACTACCATTTGCTGTAAAATCACCAAGATAGACAACGGTTCCGTCTGTTTTCTTTAGAATGACGCTAACAGTTTGATTAGCAAATGCAGAAACAGTAGCAGAGTTAGGAGTTTCAGAAGACGGAGTAACTTCGTAAGCATTATCTACCAAGTAATCTAATCTGTCGTGGTCTGTCGTAATCAATACGGAGCCACGGCCAGAGTTTAGACCTGCTACTCTTGCATAGAGGGCAGGATTACCAGAGGAATCAGCCGTTCCAACAATATCATTGAAGTTTCCAAGGCTTGTAGAACTCCACTGAGACCAGCCGTATACATTATTTTTAGGCTTACTGGTAAAGCAGTGCAGTTTTCCATTATCAGTGAGTGCAAAAAGAATAGGTGTTCCTTCATGGATAACCGCTATTCTTTTAACCTTGTCTGTTTTTACTAAATGCTTTGCAAACTGAAGTATGTTGCTTGATTCAAAGCGATTAGTTCTTTCATTATAATCTAAAAGATTAATCGCTTTTCCATCTCTGGAAATATAGGCAATAGAAGAGTCGAAAATGATTGCTTGGGAGTCTTTTCTCGCTCCATAAGAAGACTGCAAGGAAACATTTATTGACGATGGAGTCATGGGTGCATCTGAAATAACAAACTCTTCGGACTCTGTTCCGACAAAAAGTTTATTAAAGACGGACTTAACCCACTGGATTGATCCACCATGCTTCGAAACAACAACAAACGAAAGGCCATCTGCGTCATTTGCACCAGTAGTAAAGTCCCTAGTGTTTCCAGTCTTGCTAGAAACAATGGTCAAACCAAGAGCCTGTGATGCTCTTAGTCCTTGCAATGCAGTTGAAGTAACAAATCCAGCAAAGAACAAGCGTTGCTGGTGATATTCAATGTTATCCGCCCAAATCAAAGAAGTAGTTGAAGTTCCTTCTTTTGGGATTGGATTAAATGCTTGTCCAGTTAACTTCCAATACTGAGAACCGGGCTGTCCATCAGTCGCAGTATTTGGGTAGTTTGTTGTGCTTGCATATTCATGTGTTGAAACACGGAAAACTTGAGAGTTTTCTTCTGGATTAAGGTCTCCAACAGTAGTAGTAAGGTTTACTTTTTGAGCAACCGTTGATACAGAAGTAATAACTCCACTATCGTTCCATGTAGGAACATAAGAGTTGATTATTACTTGAGACCTTGGGTCTCCAACCAAGCCAACCCTGTCAATATTATTGGTTCTTCTTCTTACCAAAGTATCTTTGTTGCTTAGTTTCTGGGCTGGCAACCCATCAGCCTCTTCATCACTACTTGAAGCAAGACACATTACAAGTGTTTGCTCAACAGAGCCTACATCTCTTGCAAAGTTAGCATCACCCGTTGGTGCATACACATTTCCACCCCAACAAAGAATAATGTTAGGCTCATCACCATTATCAGCAGGTTCAAACTGTTTGTCAGAAACATAAAAGTAGGTCGTATTATAAAGAGTGCTGCCTACATAATGATCAAACTTTCCAACAGCCCCGCAAGTCAGAGCCTTTTTGTGATCAGAATCAAAACTAGAAGATATTTGGCTTAATGTTTTTACATTGTCTAGTTCTACATAAGTCTGAGTCCATGTAGCAGAATCAATAACATTGGTTACACCAGAAGTTCCAGTGTAAAGAGGCTTTCCTATTTGTTTCCAGTTTCGAAATGGTCCGGACCAATCTGTAATATCAGTGTCCAATGTAAGACTTGCGTATTGAGTAGCACCAGCATCGACTTTTCTGTGGAACCATTCTCCGTAACTGTCGCTTTGGATTCCAAACCCAAAATCAAAAAGGTATTTAAAAGACGATGTGCCTTGAATGTTATAGTAAAGGCCAGTGTTTGGAGTGCTATCTGTATGCCCCCAGACACACAACCTGAACAAAACACCCCCGGTAGTAAACTGAACACCAATGTAACCGCCATCAGTTACAGGGTTGTTGCCGTTCTGATCTTTCCAAGCGGTGCCAGCACCGTCTCCAGTATGAAGCGAAGTTGCTCCATTCCAGTAAACTCGTGCTTTTAAGATTTTAGTAAGTCCGTCTCCATCATCTGTTCTTCTTGTATCAGAAGATGTCAAAGGATAAACACCAGCACCACCCGGAGCAGAAACGGTTAATCCGTGTTTAAGGGTAATGGTTCTATCAACAACCGTTCTTACATAATACTGCGTTGAACTCTTAAACGGGTATTCAGGAGAAGCATGAGACGCTTCAGTTCCCCTGTAGTTGTTAGATCTAAGTGACAAAAATCTTGGCTCTAACTGGGTAGCCGGAGATGCACTTTGGCACATTTTGTACAAGTCACCCTTGTCTGCCAAATCAAAGTAGGCATTAGGAGTGACAATCATTTTTTCATTATATTCTGATATGTCACCGGCCATATCGCTGTTAACGATTTGCATGGTTGTGTCAGGAACAGAGTTCGCTAGATCAAACTTTAAGTTATCTAGCCGTGTTCTAGAGTCACCAACTCCGATGAGTTTATGGACAAAAGGTCCGTCTGTGGTAAGAACAAAACATTCGTAACCGTCAGAAGCAACGTCTTTAAGATACTCGGCTGTTGTTGTGTAAGAGTTTGTGTAAGTAGAAATAACCGTTCCGTCTTTAATGATCTTGTACTGCGAAGTATTTCCGGCAGGGTTAATGTCGTTGGCAATCAAATATCTTTCGCCATGACCATTAATGAACTCAAAGGCCCTGTATTGGCCGCTGTCGGTCGTCAAAGTCACAGACCCCCACCGCTTCAGGGCGGAGCCTGTATCGCTTAGGAAGGCGTTCTCAAGCGTCTGACAGCCCCTCTGGTAAGGTGCAGACTCGTACTGTGCCCGAATATTCGGGTCTACTTCACCAAAGCCAAAGGATTGCTGTGCTATGTATACCATTAGTAGCCAATCGACCTAACGCCCAAAAGACTGGTATCTCCAAACATTTGAGGAGTACCTTCCTGCCCGTCTACACCCTTGGCGGCTGTAATGGCATCCTTAGCCTGAGCCTCCAGTTGTGCAATCTCACTTGCAGACTTACCAAAGTTGGTAGCCACAAACGCCGCTAGAGCCATACCCATAGCGTGTTGAGTCAACGGACCCAGCAGTTCAATGTCATTGCCCACATCAAAGACGTACTCAATCCGAGCCTCATCTTCATTTGTACACAACGCTCTGTGCTTAGTAGAAGAGACCTCTACAACCTCAATCTCCCACCTGTTAGTGTAGATATTGGCGTTACCACCTACATGAACGGGTTTATTCTCCTGACCGTTCAATCTCCAGACTCTCATGCAGTCTGTTGGCAACTGGTAAACATACTTCCACCGATTAGCCACAGCCTGATCTGTGCTGTTTACGGTCAAAGCAGTGAGGTCTGCTGTCTTTTTCGCACCGTTCCAAAGGTGGTCAGACAGGAACTGTTTTCTAAACAAGGGGAAAGTGTTATTGAGCAAAGTCTGTTGGGGGTTAGATCCTGCTGTACTTTCCAAGGTACTAATCCCCAAGGCATTCAGTGCCACATTCCAAACATCGATGGTAGCCAAGGCTTGTACCTCCGTCATCAGATTAAATCCAAGTGTTCCGTTACCTGTAATAGCAACAGTTACACTTCTTGTTATTAATGTAGATAACGCATCTGAAGCCGATGCGGTACTACTAAATCCTCTTATCTCATCTACTTCGTCTCCCGCTGAACCACTACTAGATCCGCTAACACCTTTGCCTGAACTTGCGGTTGCTGTTGCTGTGGCAAGGTCTGAAACAGTAGTGAAAACAATCTGGTTAACGTCATCGCTTGCGGAGACTGTATCTGAGACATTCCTGATTCTTGTTAGCGATTCAGATTTAGAATCTGTAGCGGTAGCAGAAGAGCCAACAGGAAGAAGAATAGAAGAAGAATCAGAAGCGGTTGAGGAGTCGGAAAGCGAAACAACAACAAGGATAGACACGCTATCTGTAGCAGAAGCAGTAGATTCTTTAGAAGTTGAGTCGCCAGAAACAGCACTGTCTGAAGCCGAGGCGGAAGAAGATACACTTAATGTAAGTGCTACCGAATCGGTAACTGATCCAGAACTACTATTATTAAGATCAAGAACTATACTAAGAGTTGAGGTAGCAGTTGCAGTAGAAGAACCAGATTCGGCTTCAATGGGCTGTGCGGAATCTGTTGCTGTTGCTGTCGAAGAGACATTTTCGGTAAAGTCTTGGGTGTCTCCAGTGTCAACCGTTTCATTAACCGTATCCGTGGCAGTTGCGGTAGACGATTTTGCAAAGACACCATTAATAGATACGGACGAAGAAGCAGATCCTGACGAAGAAACTTCTTCTATTTCAGATTCAGAAGAAGTATCTGTAGCAGTTGCCGTAGAACTTCCCACAAACACACAAGAAATCTGAACACTTGCTGAAGCAGTTGCAGAACTAGACTTAGTTTCAACATTGTTGATCACAACATCTTCAGATACAGAAGCATCGCCTGTACCCGACGAAGATACAGAAACAACAAGAACTAGGGACTCTGACCCTGTTGCCGTTGCTGTGCTCGTTACGTCTTCTTCTTGATTTCCTTGTGTAGTAACAGACTTTGAATCGATAGCAGTTGCAGAACTAGATTCTGAAAGAACTACATTAAACTGTACACTTGATGTACAAGTTCCCGAAGAAGCACCGTTAACAGCAGGAACAACGCTATCTGTTGCAGAGCCAGAACTAGATTCTGAAGTGACAAGATTCGTATTAGCAGAATCATCTGTCGAACCAGAACTTTCCCCTACTTCTGAATAATGTCTATTAATGCTTGCAGTAGCCGTTGCGGTACTGGTAACGCTTCTTGTGTATGCCGGATCATCAACAACAGAGTCTTCCGCAGTTGCAGACGATTGAGGATTAAGAGCCGGAGAAACACTAGACGTTGCAGAACCAGAACTGGTTGTTGCCAAAACAACAGAAAATGCTACGGAAGAAGTGGCTGTGCCTGTGCTAGTTTTGTCTTCCGTAAAGTTCTGCTGTGCTTGTTCGGATACAGTTGCAGTTGCCGTTGCTGAACTTGAACCGCTTAAAACTACAGAATAAGTAACTGAAGCATCTGCCGTAGCAGAACTTGAAGGCCCCAGTGCTATTGCAGTTGAATCAGTTGCCGATCCAGAAGAAGAAACAGATCCCACAACATTAAGGGCAGAAGCATCGCTTCCAGTACCAGAAGATGATCCGGTTTCAGACAATCCAAGAGTTGTGTCAACGGTAGCATCTGCGGTTGCAGAACTTGAAAACCCAAGTATTGGAGCAACAGAAGAAACAGCCGCCGCAATACTCTCAACGAATCTTTGCTCTTCGTTGATTACCGTTGTTGACTCTTGAACCCAAGCGGATTGAGTTTTGTAAGAACCATCCTCTGCGGCTGATCCTGTAAAATCTCCGGGAGCAGAAGTAATGTTCAACAAGTCCCAGAAAGAAGCCGTTCCACGACTTCCATCAGTAGGATCAAGGCCCGGAGAAGTCCACCCAGTTGGCTCTGTTAGGCTGTCATCTTTTTCGTTTGTAGCAACACCCGCAAAGATCAAGGTGTTATCAGTACCTATGGTAAGAGCGTTGCTTACATTTATAGTGTTGCCGCTACCTGATTCCTGTGTTGTAGTTCCACTTGTAGGAGCCGGAGTGTTTGTTCCTGAATAAGAATAAACAACAGCAATGGCTACTGCGGCACCTGACATCCCACTAATCGTAGGTGAAGTACCCGAATCTGCGGCTTCGTATTTGCGGAAAAACATAGACAGGCTGGGATTGCCTGTTTGGTTACTTCCTATTTCCGTAAAAGTATTTGAACCAACAGTTATTTGCGTTCCAGCAGTAGGAATACTACCTTTGTTTTGGCGACCTAGCCCACAAATAATAACGCATAACTGACCCGTTGTCGGAGCAATATTAAACTGACCATTAGCATTAGTAAGTTGGGCTGAATCTACCCTTGAAAATGCCATTACAGAGGCACATACGTCAGTTTAAGAGTTACTACTCCGGGTTCATTAATGTCTGTACAGATTAGTTGCATGTCGGACTTTGCAGAAATAGTCTGAAGAGTCCAAGCATTCCAAGTTTGAAAAGAACCCACAGTAGATGGAGACAAAGTGTAATCTCCAGCAATAACACGGTTATCATATCCAGAGCCTCTTGGGTCTTCTGACTTGTATAGATGCCCACTCGGAAGATTTGCTGTCAAAGAATATTTATGAGCAAGGTATCCTTCGATTAACTGTCTTTCAGCAGTGCCCATGGTTGTATGTGAATCTTCGTAAAAGATGATTTCCATAATACCAACGGTTCCAGTTCCTACACCGCCTGATCTAGTTATCGATCTATTAATGTAATCAAAGTTAAACCGACCATCAAATCCAGACCAATCATCAAGTTCTGTTCCATTAAGATACTCAACAGTTGAATCACTAGAGTAATCTCTACTTAACATTCTAATCTGATTAGCCGCCCATAGATTATCGTTTTCCATTTCTTGATTGCCTGATTGATCCCTGACTATTCTTCTTCCACTTTCCATGCCCCACACGGAATACAATCCAGTTCCGCTTGCGTTTAACGCACCAAGAACATGGCATTCGCTGTCGCTATTTAAAGAAAAAGTGCCGCCAGTTACGACAAAGCAGGTAAAATCACTGGCTTGAAACTCTGTTGCAGACGGGAGTTCCATAAACTCATCATTAGTAGAATGACTAAACTGAACGCCACCCAAACCACTTGTGCCCGACATATCAATGTCATAATGAGGCTTTGAGTTTACTGTACCTTGAGTGGCTTTAATGCGAGCAATAGGAGATCCAGTAGCACCTACAAAAGACTTCCATTCTCCAACGTCACCTCCGTCGGCAACATTGTCGCTAATCAACCCACTTAAATCTCCACGAAGGCAGAAAACAGGATTGTCCCCAAAGATAGATCTCTTTTTTAAACCTGCCGTAAAGTTAACTTTGCAAGTGCTATTGTTTTCTTTTTTAAACTCAACCTTTGATATTGCAAAACCACGTTCAGTAGAAATGATTGGTCCAGATTGAACGCCATTGGAGCCATCTAACGCAGTGCCATCAAAAGTAATCTCTACGCTTTTTGGCATAGCGACTCCCAAAAAAGGAGGGGACGGTAGCCCGCACTAAACCGTCCCCCCCAGAAGAAAGGCCAAGATCAAGTAATCGTCAAAGTGTAGGTTGCTTCGAGGGTATCTCCATCACCAAGGGTTACAGTGATACCTGCACCTGCAAAAACAAATGCTGATCCAGCAGAAGTGCTAGTGCAATCAACCAAAAGAATGGAAGTCATTGCTCCAGAACTTCCACCATCGGCCGCAACTTTAATCGCCTGTGAAGTAAGTGTGTCAGCGTTAGCACCAAAGCCAGTACCGAAAATATCAGCATCGCCTGTTCTGGTCCAACAATCAGTTGCCCCCGTCGTTGATTGAACTGTATCTGTAGAGTTTGTAAGGTTTGCACCAGAAGCAAAACCACTGACTACGGTACCATCTGCACCAGCCGCAGGAGCGGAGGCTGTAGAAAACCGCATTCCGGTTTTTCCTGCTGTTCCTGCATAGGTGTTACTTCTTTGACCGTTTGCAATACCAGCAATCAACGCTTGACGACCCGGAGTAGTGATGTTGTTGAAAACATCAAACTCTTCAACAAGGCCACCTACTCGCTCAATCTTACACTTAAACATACCAACAGCATTAAAGACTGCTGGCTCCGCATACACCATTGGCTTCCGAACGACTTCAATCTTTGCCGAATCAGAAGCAGATCCGTTTGAACTCATGTTACTGCTCCGTAACTTTAAGGTTGCCGTCTAGAAACACAACGGCCTCACCGTTTTTTACTGTTAAGTCACTGGGTAAAGGTTCCCAGTAAATCAAGTCGGTTAGAAACATGACCATGGGTACACCATCGGCATAAACCACATTGCCACTTTTCCAAACACCGACACCTTTAATGACTTGGGTTCCATCTAACAAAGTAGCCAACTCTGTTTCAGACCAACTGACCGATCCAACATTGACTACTTTTTTAGCATTGCCATCAACTGTAGGACTTGACCAAGAAGGTGAGCCGTCTGAAGAAGAACCGTAAACCCTTTTCCGAGGAATAATGGTTGACGTTGCACTTCGCCATTCAACGTAGCCTTGAGGTATGGAGTCTGTTGGCAATGTTGTTAAAAGGTTTACCCAAGTTTCAGCAATAGGAGGGGCGGTAAGACCCTTGAGTCTTTGCAAAACCGAATCCGATTGTGCATGAGACTTAGGCATTACCGCCCCCCTAAACTACTGATTAAGCACCCTCGTCAACACAAGCAACACGGACCATGCAATCACCGTCCATACGAATGCCGTTCATACCAACAGAGTGGTACATCTGAAGGGCGTATCCACGCTCCGGGATCTCGTCGAAACGGATCTGCATACCTTCGTTCATGCCGAAGATTCCGCAAGCCGGGGTGTAGAAGTAAACGTAACGAATAGCATCGCCAGCGGTATTGGCCGCTTTTGCAGGAGGAACCGTTTCGCTTGTCGGATCATCTGCAAGACTAGTGTAGTTGTAGAAGAATGGGATGTCCGGTGCTTGAGGAAGAAGATTGCTCAAGCGGAACTGGAAGCCCATGTAAACAAAGGCTTCTCCACCAAAGAGAGGCTTACCTTCGTTGAAGTCAATGCTGGTGAAACGAGTGTCACTTGCATCGGCCATCAGGCTGTAGAAGTTATTCGGGTGCATCAGGCAAATGTAAGGCATACCCGGCATCAAAGCATTGTTGGCATCCAACTTTTGCCTTGCACGAATCAACTTCTCCACGTTCATGGGAGTGACTTTATCAAGTTCGGTTTGAATCAAAGCCAATGATTCAGCGTAAGTATCAGCAGTGGCTCCGCCAAAAGGAACATTTTCACCTGCTACAGCAAGAGCGGCGGTACCACCATCTTCACTAGTACCAACAGTCCACTCTAGAAGAGGAGATTTATCGGTTGGTCCTTGACCCTTATCGGTGTCAACAACTCTTGCAAGTTTGGCACCAACCTCAAAGCCCTCGTACCCTGTTTTTGCGGCAACGGTATCGTCAGTACCGTTAAGAGTTACAGAGTGCCCTGTGAACTTCGTGATAGCAGTACCTGCCGCATTGTAGGTAGCAGTTCCGTAACCCATCGTGGTGTTAACGGTCTGTCCCGATCCAGTACGAGTCTGAACAAGAACGTCACCAGAGAGTGCTTCAAGAATCAGAAGGTCTTTCTTCTGGTTAAAGATAGCACCGATGTTGCGAAGGTACTGACCGTCTGGAGCAATTGCACGAAGAAGTCCAACCTCATCACGAGGATCAAACAACTCGGCGTACTCATAGAAATCAGGCTCAATAAGACGACGCTCTGAATCTGTGGAAGTGTATTCGTTTCCAGTAGATCCAAGTTCTTTGTAACGAGCACGAGTTTTGATTTTAGAAACGTCGTGCTTCAGGTACTTATCGAACGACTTGACTTCACCCTCAATGGTTTCACCCATGAGCGTGTCGGAAAGAACAGAGTCATACTGCTGGATCTGCAAACGAATGAGATCAGTGTAGACCTGCTTGTAAAGATTAGAAAGTGACGGACCAGTGCCGTCAAAAATATCAACGCCACCGTCGCCAGCACCGCCAACACCGGAACCAGCGAGGTTACCAAGACCAGTCATTGCCATGATTAAAAACCCTTCATTGACAATGGTTTACATTATCGTCGAAGAGTTATCGGCAACCCGGCTCCTCTTGGCTACTACGCAAGCCCTTAGTCGGTAGTCTTTCCTACCGTCAACCCGGCCTCTCGGTTATCGGGTATAACAAATCGTTCCTAAAAAAAACTATTTGTCAAGCATTATCTTCCAGAAATCCACCCCGAAGAAGGTTGAAGGCGAGGATCAGTCATTCCTTCGTATCCCTCTTGAGCGAGTTTCTGCTGAATATCCATGAACTCTTTGTAGTGTTCTTCGTAATCAGGATGGCGTGTATTGTGGATTGCTCCCATTTTAGCGAGTTTCCTAGCACGAGCCGCAAGCCCAGCAGGGTCAAATCCAAGCACATCACCACCACTACCAGAGGGTACTACTTCGTCTGACATTCCAGATCCCATTCTAACCATAAAGTCCATAACAGCGGGGTGGTGCCCCATTCCAGTTGCATCAAAAACTTCCTGTAGATCAGGGTTGTTATTCACGACAGCCTCATACGCACGTTGGGCTAAAGCAGATTTAGACTCATATTCGGTCCCATATTGCTCTTGTAGTTGTCGCTTCCAACGGTCCTGACTTTCTTTGACGGCATTGTCAGCAACGACTTGCCGTTCTTTTTCTGCCTCAAGGAAAGGCTGAATCATGTTGTCGAACTGATCTTGGGTCAGTCCTTTTTCATGTGCAGCATTCCTTGCCCTTTGCATCATATCAGCAAAACCCTCGGGCATTTCTTCAGGGGTCTGATATGCGTCTGCTGAAGAGGGGGCACCAAGTTCTTGGTAGAACTCACGCCACTCTTCTTGTGGGGCTTCTGCTTGAGGGACTCTCTTACCCTGTCCCATTTTCTTTTCCAGTCCCACATAGGACTTTGCCAGATCATCGACACTGTTGAACTTGCCAAGGATTGCGTCCCGGCCCTCCATGTCGATTGGAAGGTGTTCTTCCAGATCATTCATTGTCTTTCTCCTTTGCCATTCTTTCACCCTGTCTAATCAGGGCTTCAATCTTGAAGTATGCGGCTTTCATTCCCTGCCTCTTAGCAAAAGCAATCGGGTCTATGTGTACCCGCTCTGCTCTACCCGAGGCTTCCAAATCACGATTCAACTGCTCTTCGGGTTCCAAAGTATCCTCAACATGAAGAACACGCCGAAGATACTCCAGAACCCGCTTCCCATTATCCGAAGAAAACAACTGGTGTGTTTCCTTCAGAAACCTTTCTTCATTAGTGTTAAACACCTTCAGTATTTCCTTGCTGTTGCATTTGAGACATCATTTGCATTTGTTCCATTTGTTGCTGGATCATTTGCTGTTCTGCTCTTGCTTCTCTAATCGCACTCACTTCTTCAGGAGAACGAAGAATAGAAGCAGGAATATCGCTAACCTTTGCGTCGTATGCAGAGATTGCGTCGGGATTCAAATCGTCAATGTACGCAGGAGATTGAGTTGCTTGATACAAAGCCATACGTCTTTCCAAGAAAGCACTGACACGATTCATGCCGCTGGCTTTCTGGGAAGTAAAGAATGGTGACTGGTACACAATCTCAAACTCTGCATCTGGAGCCAACGACTGAAGAAGATCTAACTCCGGTAACATTCCACCACGATACATAATGTCAATGACACTCTGAACCATGGGATCAAGGAACTCGTAGTTTACTGTATCAGCCGAAGCCGCCAACCTACTCAATGCACGAACCTGACGCTGACGACTTTCTTCAGCACTTCTTGGCTGAGTCTCCGGGTCATCAAGAATGTCTCCTAGAAACGCCTTCTTGATCTGGTCCCTGTCCTGTCTCGCAATGAGGTCTGCGACTTGGTAGTTCGTGTCCGACTTGAGGTACTGCGGTCCCATTTTGACGGGGGGCCGAGTAACCATAAGGCCGTTAGGAGTAATATCCAACTCAACAACTGTATCATGTTCCACCATGAGGGGAGGATTAAGATCTTTACCCGCCGCAATCAAAATCTGACGGCGCAGTTCATTGATCCCCATAGCATCAGCACGAGCCAAATGACCCTTACCTCTGCCGTACTCTTCCCCATCCACCACCATCCAACGTGCCACAATGTAAGGGCAGTGATCAAAACCACCGACCCTCACAATGGCTGGCTCTGACATAGAACCCGTACCAGTTACAAAGTCACCGTAACCAGAAACGTAGATACTGGCGTACTTTCTATTCTCTGGAGTAGGAACGCCGTGAGGAAGGAAGTCTTCATTCTCGTAAACGAAGTGAAGGAAGTTACATTCCTCCATAGGGTTGCCAGCATTGATGTGATACTCGGCATCTCCTCCGGCATTGCCGTCAAAGAAACGCATAGCATCCACTGCCGTCATAGTTATCTGGCGAACAAGAAAGTCTGGGCGACCTTCATTACCCACCATAAACCACATACGACCAATGGGCACAGCCTCAAACACCAAGCCTCCAAAGGTCTGACCTTTAGATCCAAACTTGGGCTTCCCCTCACGAACGTGCAAAGTACCATTACCCAAAACAGCAAAGTCTCTCAAGAAACCCGTCGCCTCTTTGTAGAAGTTAGAGTTTGCAAGTTCACTCAAGACTTTATCTGCAACGGAATCCAAGATCTGACGAACCTCAAGAACATCAGAGAATGGTTGCTTTGCATGAAGCCGAACCCAGTCATTACCTGACGGGATAATGGCTCCTTTAATGAAGTTCACAAAAGAGTCTGCCGCATTCATAGCGGTCGTATCAAAGACACCCTTTACTCTTCGTGAACCTGTTGTCCGTTTCGTAGTAATGTCACCACGATACGGCATCATTAGATCACTGATATCTTGCCACGCTTTTTCAAAGTTAAAGCGTCGCTTTTTCAAGTAATCAAATCTACTAATCAGTTCTTGTACTGGTGGTCTATGCATTAGCGATCAAGCCGTTTAAAAAGACCCCCAAGAGTATGGAAGCCAGTCCCAATAAGATTTCCAACACCTTTACCAGCCGCTCCAAGAACGTCTCCAACATCTCTGTACTGCTGTTGGGTTTTCTTTTTCTTTCTGTCTACAACATCATTCAGGTTAGGCGTATCGCCCATGATAAATGTTGAGTCAGGCAAACCTCTAACAGCGGCAGAAGAACCTACTGGATTTCCTTCTGGCATTACAAAATGACCGATTCCACTTGGAGAAGGTTGCTTGGGTTTACTTCTAGGTGCTGGAGATTGGTAGGCTCCTCGACCAAAAGGAGTTCTGCCTTCAGGAGTTTTTGCCTTACTCCGAGGCGTTGATCCCGTGTAATCAAGCGGTAACGGCTGTGAGTAACTTGGAGTAATCGTGTCCATGGGAGATCTTTGAAGCATTGGAGGTGCAGATCTCGTTGGTTTTTTAGTTGTTTTCTTTTGAGTGGTTTTTTGAATGGTAGGCTTTGGCTGTTTTTGAGTAGTAGGGGTAGCAGGGGAAGAAGGAGCATTAGTAATAGCGGCACCTAAACCTGCTACCGCACCTGCACCAATGTAAAAACCTTTGTTTTCAGAAACGTGTTTTCCTACTTGGGGCAGTTTTTTCATTCCACTACGCAGAGTGATTCCGGCTTGTTGCGTAAACGTAGGCTTTACTCCCCTGCCCTGCAAATGAGGGGCGGCAGGTCTGGGAGCATCTGGATGCCTTGAAGAAAACTGGTTAAACCCACTCGACTTTGCTTGCTCCATACGTTTTTCGTGTTTAGCCCTAGCCGCTTTTTGTCTATTGGCTCTTCCAGCAGTTGCTTCAACATTAGCCATGCCACCTTTAGGACCAGCACCCGGAGTATATGGACCACTTGTATCAGCAGGTTTCTTTGTTGAAAGTTGAATTACATCAGGAGTTCGAGGCTGATCCTTTGGGCCTTTTGGTCCTGTAGGAGTTACAGGAGTCTTAGGAGTCTCTACCCTTGGGGCTGGAAGTGCTTTTTGTCCTGTTGCAGTTGTTCCAGCACGACCACCACGAACTGCTTCGGCGGCTTCTATTGCTCTTTGTTGAGGTGAAACAAACTCACTTCGACCAGAAGTGCTTTTAGTTCGTTCAGAAACTGTACCAGCCGCACTTCTTACAGGTTTATCCGCACCACTTAAAACACGTTCTCTTTGCTTTGCACCTGCTGAAGCCGTTTGTGTTTGAAGTTCTTTTCTTGTTTGCTTAGCGGATTGTGCTGTTCTATGGGCTTCAATCTTTTGATTAATAGTAGCCGCAGTGTCTCTTGATTTAACTTCAATGCCTAAGTCTTTAGCAGTTGTAGCCGCTTGTTGTCTTTTACCCGGCTTACGCTTTGGTCCCGGTTTTGGTTTCTTTCCTTTTGATGCCTTACCAGTGCTACCAGTCAAAGGAAGATTTGGCTGTTGCACTGCTTTTCCTGCACCTTGAGTTCCCCTTGTTCCTGCTCCACGAAGAATTGACAAGCCTCTAGAAGCAGGACCAGTAATCATGCTTACAATTGGATGAGGTCCACTTACAATGTCCCCTCTTGCAATCCTGTCTTCTAAAGTGTTGGATTTAAGAACGGAATCAGCAACAACTGGATTAGGGGTAAATGCTTTCATTACCCTTGCTGAAAGTTCTGGCGACGGCCCACGAAGTCCCATAGTTACTCCTTAAAAGTTAAAGAAATCCATCTCTGGCAACTTTTGCGGGAGTGCCTTATTGGGTTCCTCGGATTCTGCGAATCTCAGCATCATCACTGCTTTATGCATAGCGTCGATAATGTGGTCATCTTGTTTCTTGGCAACCTTACCTGCGTCATGCTTGTAACGTCGCTTTTCTTTCATGAACTCCTGACAGGTAAAGAACACCTTAAACCTGCCTGTAGCCATACGATCACACACTTCTTCAATGACCTGCATGACTGCAAATGTCTTTTTACCTTCCGGGTTAATGCTGTGAGAGAACTCCTTCAGCATATTTAACCCCAGTTCTCTGTACCGCTGTGCAACGGTTGAGCCGTCAGTAAAGTTTCTGCCAGCGTCATGTGGCCACGCACACGGTATTCGACCCGCCCCCATCGTCAAAGCACGATGAGCGTAATGGTAACTTTCTTTATTATCCTCTTTGTACTCACCTGTCAAATATAATACATCGTTGTCCTCATCATAGGCCATCTTCGCCGCCGCAAAGTTACCCACGCTATGCGGGAAGTCTAAGCCTATAATCTTCTTCCAATGGGACGGTACTTGGAAATCCTCAACGTACAGCAACTCGTCCGGTACATTATAAATCAGACCGTGGCCCCGAACCGGACGACCATGCAGTCGAGCCTCAGCCAACGGATGATTCTCGTATTTGCTGATTAGACGCTCTCTGTCCTCATCTGACATATGCCCAGCGTCGTCAATATCATAGTTCAACAGGAACCGAGCCTCATGGTCGGTACTCTCGTCAAACATGAGATACAGTTGAGTTTCCCCCTGTAGAGGGGTCATGCTGATATCCATGTACCCATTCGTGGCATTCAATCGAGCAGAGAACTCGTCATAAACCGGGAACGGCGGTTCCTCGTCAATCCCAATCCAATGAAGCGTATACCCCTGTAGACGTTGCCAGCCTGTCGAATACGAAAAAACGTAGCACTTTGAGTACCCGTCAAAGTTCCCATTCTTGTCGTGATGCTTGACCTGAAAGAAATCAATCTGGTTGGTAATACCACCACTCAGACGCTTAATGTCCTTTTCAGGATCAAAAGTACCTGCCGGGAGATAACCGCCCCCACGGTTTGAGGAATCTCCCAGCAGTCTGTCGCACAACAAATCTCGGGTTGACTGTGCTGTTTCACCACCTATCGCACAGTTCACGGGCTTATCAAAACGCACCCCTACATAATCTGGGGGGTAGAGTCCTGTGAGATGATAAGCCGCCTTAATGCAAAGAGCCGTACTCTTTCCCGCTTGGTTTAGCCCACTAAACATAGTTTCGTGAGAGTGACAGTTAATGAAATCCCATTGACGCTTATTGGGAGCCAGCCGCCCCAATACGTCATACTCTTTCCTCCGGGCTAGTTCTTCTTCTAGCCGGAGTTCTTCAAGGATCTGTTCTCTACTCACCCTCTTGTTCATAGTATTCCTGTGCCTGTTCTATGTACTTTTGGGTATGAGAAGATCTTTGACCGTCTGCTTTGTCTCGTTCTTCGTCATACGCCAATCTTTGCTGGCGGCGGTCTTGTAGCATTTCCAACAACTCTGCGTCGGTCATGGTGTCGTAAGCCGCTTTTTCCGTATGCTCCACTTTGGCCGCTGTCTCTTTAGGCAAAATATCTTTGACAATGTATCGCATGAAAAAGCCCAACACCTGTTTGCCTTCATCTGTATTAGGATCAGCCATTTCAGCCATAACAGCAATCTTGTCAAACAAACCTACTTCGCTCAGTTTGTTTACAAAGTCGCTTTTGATCTGAAGGCTGGTTTTGGGTTTGTGTCTTTTGGGTTTAATGGTCTTTTCGATTCTGGGTCTGGATCTGGAAAGATCATACCACTCCATGAACTCAGGATCTTTTCGGCTGGCAGAAAGGGCAACCTCGTAAGGAATCCCCGCTTTCTCTGCGGCATCCTCGAAGTGTAGACCGTTGGCGATATGTTTTGCCATGTCTTGTCTGCGCCCTTCTCTGATCAGGTAACTTCCTACCTTTTCTTTTCTTGCAGGAATCACTTCTGGATCTTGCTTTTCTTGTGGCATTTTTATTGACTCCAACCTTCAACTAAGTGTATAATCTGTGTTAGAAGGGAGTTGCACATGGAAGAAGCAACAGCACAACAAATCGTAAGTCTCCTTACGGAGATTCGGGACACCCTGAAGGCTCAGGGCACGACAAACAACGGAAGCGGATCTGGTAAGTTTGGTGATGAAGCACCTGCCAAACGGTATCAAAACGCCGACGGCGAATGGGTTTACGAAGTACCTACCCATAAAAAAGCCAGTAAATGCCGCTCTTGTCAAGGAGAAATCTGGTGGGTCAAAACCAAGAACGGTAAAAACGTTCCGGTAAACAAAGACGGTGTTTGCCACTTTGATACCTGCCCAGATAGAAAAGCACCCACCTCACCCTCACCCGCTATTACTGAAGACGTTCCCTTTTAATCCTTGACTTTTCAAGAAGACCCCCTATCTTGTTCTTTGAGACCCAAACGGGTTCGGACAAGTTTGGGGGTCTTCGTCCGTAAGGCGACGGTGAACTCACTCAACTCAGGTTGATACAGCATCTCTCCTTCTGTACTCCCCTCCTCCTGACTGTGCTTAGTCTATTTTCTTCTCGTAAGGAAATGGGGGGAGGGGGGGTTTTGAGAAGGCTCAAGCGAATCTACTCAATCTAGGTTGATAAACATGACTCCTGCTAAAAAGGATCCTTTACCCCAAAAGATTTCAGTCATTGTTTGGAAAGACATTATCACTGAAGCAGAATGGGTTGGTTCTATCTCTGAAATAAAAGAAGAACACGAACCCATGCTTTGCGTTTCTTGTGGCTGGATTATTCACAGAACCAAAGAACATATCACCCTAGCAGACTCTTTTTCTAAAGATCACACTTTTGGAAGCGTTACCACTATTCCTCTAGGAGTTATCGTAAGTATAGACACCCTTGACTCTAAATCCCCCATCAAGTATATCAACAAGCAAGATTGAAGAGAAAAGGGGGAAACCATGAAAACCGTTCTTCAGCATTTAACTGAGAACAATCCTGACGCTGTAGTCATCGTAGGATTTGACGACTGTCTCATTGGAACCGCTACCACTTGTGGCTCTATGGCTCCTGTAGCAGTCTATTCCACTACTATGATTATTGATCAACTTCAGGAAAGAGGACTTGACTTAGACGATGCTTGGGATCATTATTATACCAACATCGAAATCGCTGATATGGGACCGCACTCACCTCTGATGTTAAATCTTGAGATAGAGTAGATACTACAAACTAGCCCCAACTTGTTTCGCCTGTCGAGTTTCATGGGTTGCTCGGCGGGCGAGTTTTATATCAAAAATCGTGGATAC
>CEON01046181.1_pt1 | contig 37201 bp, 53 predicted proteins | sample 530291 | NCBI WGS metagenome assembly CEON01 (sample SAMEA2619888, study PRJEB7988) | marine metagenome | biome: marine biome (ENVO:00000447); feature: surface water layer (ENVO:00002042); material: "saline water (ENVO:00002010), including plankton (ENVO:xxxxxxxx)" | depth 5 m
GCAAGTGGTGGCGATAAAATTCATATCCCAACATTTGACCAAATCTCTACAGGAACTAAAACTGCAGAGACAGCAATATCTTATGGAACAGATGGAGCTGCACAAACAGAGGAAACTCTAACAGTGGACCAGCATACTTACACAGCAACATTAATTGAAGATGTTCTTAAAGTTCAGTCTAATTACGACTTAATGAGCATTTATACTCAAGAAATGGGATATGCTTTAGCTAATAAAATAGATGATTATTTAGAATCACAAGTATTAGCAGCGTGTCAAAGTGCAACTGGTACTGTAAATAAAATCGCTACATCAGGAACTCTAGCTAGCGCTAATAATGCAGACTTTAAATTAATTTTAGAGGCTATATTACCAGAGGACCCAGATGTTTCAAATTGGACTCTTATAGTAAGTCCGCAACATTACGCTACACTATCATCTCTTGTACAGTTATCTTATGGTACTGCAGCTGCTCCATTAGGTGCAGGATTTGGCTCAACAGGTCAAATAGCAACAGTATTTGGAATACCTGTAGTTATGTCTCAAGCTGTTACAACAGCAGCGACTGAAATGGACACAAGTGGCGGTGGAGACCAAGTATCTCCTATGGGTTACTGTATCCACAAGTCAGCTATGCACATCGCTTACAGCCAAAATGTAAGAATGCAAGCTGAGTACGATATTGATTATCTAGGAACTAAAATGGTTGCTGATATGATATATGGATGCACAATCAGAAATTCAGCTACAGCTGGACAAAAAAGAGTATTCTGTTTAGAATAATCGTAAATAATGTGGGGGCCTTTATGGCCCCCATATACACCTATAGGAGATTTAAATGATTACTATAAAACATAGTCTTTCTGACGAAACTAGAAAGGTAACAGAGTTAGAATATCATATGATGATGGATTCTGATGCCTGGACTGTAGTAGAAGAAAAAGAAAAGCCTAAGCCTAAACCAAAAGCTAAGAAAAAATCTACAAAAAAGAAGAAGAAATAATGTCTTTAGTAGATAGCATTAAATTATCAGAAGGCTACAGGTCTACTGTATATAAATGTACAGAAGGATACGACACTATTGGTTACGGATTTGCTATAAAAGATTTACACCTTGACGAAGACATTTGCGATATGATTCTAGAAAGAAAACTTGGGGAGCTAAAGCTCAGGATACATAAGAAATTTCCATTTGTCCTGGACTTACCTGAAGATGTTCAGGATGTAGTTATCGAAATGTGTTACCAAATGGGATTATCAGGTTTTTCTAAATTCAAAAAAACAATAGCTTTTATGAGACTAGGAAAGTTTCGAGAAGCTGCTGCGGAAATGCTTGATTCTAAATGGCATCGTCAAACACCAAATCGTAGCAAAAAACTATCTGATAAAGTGAAGTATGCAAAGTAATGGACCCAAATGCTGCTCAACAACAGGCAGAAGGTATTCTAGGATACATTCTGTATTTCTTTCTATCAGGCGTTGCTTTAATATTAGTAAAAAGTACTATGGAATCTTTAGTGGAATCTATAAAGATATTCTACGGAAAAGATTTGAACACAGACGATGTGGTTATTTTAGATGGCCGACCAGCAAGAGTGATTAGAGTAGGCCTCTGGAAAACTACATTTTTTGCTTATGATGTAGGGACCGCAGAAGGAAAGCCTTACGTAATGGGCGGAACTAAAATACAGATTCAAAATGACAAGCTGAAGGACCACGTAATAGAAAGGCCTTTACAGTTATTAGATTTAAGTAAGTGGGAAAATAAAGACGAAATAGCCGCTTACGAGAAAAAACAAAAAGAGATTAAAAGGAGATTAAAGAATGAAAAAACTAACAGAATGGATTAAAGGATATGCCTTAGTATATGCCAGAGATTATTTAAAGAAAAATAAAGCATCTGTCGTTAGAAAATTAAATAAAAAAATCGACTTGCCTCTGCTAGATGAGAAAAAAGAAGCCGATTTAATGTCTGCTATATACGATGTTTTATTAGAAGCATTTGAAGATAAAAAGAAATGATACAGGGAGCAGTAGCTAAATATGCCCTTTCTAAGGTCCTAGAATACCTTTTTAACAAGTCAAAACGGTTTAAGAAGGTATTGGACTACGTGCACAAAGAAAACGATGCTGATTTGCGTATAAACGATTTAGAATCAGAGCAAGCTATATTAAAAGCAAGATTGGACCATGTTATATTAGAGCTAAAAAAGTTAAATGAAAAAAGACCTAAATCTTAAAAAGAGTATAGATAACGACCTGCAAAATGTCAAAGCAGGCACATTGTCGACTCCTGTAAATATTTCAAAAGAAAAAGTCCAGGTTGATGGAGATTTGGATTGCAGTGGCAACTTAACAGTTAATGGAAGCACTGCAGCATCATTTGATAGTTTGAGTACTGGAACTCTAAACGCTGACACATTGAATTGCCCAGATATAAATGCAACTCAAATAGATTTTAGCGAAGTAAGTGGAGAAGTAGTGGGGATAAATAACCCAGCGACAAGACAATTAGATTTGGACTGTAATGTATTGAATGTTAATGGGGCATCAAACACTGGAAACACAACAATAATGAATATCACTGGTAATTCTAGCCAAGACGTAGCTATTGTTTTGCGAGAAGGTGTGAGCTCAAATTACCATATAGGTATTGATGAAAGCGATTCTGATAAATTAAAAATAGGTCAAGGTGCGGCAGTAGGAACAGCATCTATTGCTGAAATGAAAGATGAGGTTGTCTTAAAAAAACCTTTGCATGTAGATAACGATACTGCTGCCGAAGACAATTTGAAAGTATTCGCAGATGAATCAAATCCAGTCCTAACCGTTGGTGGCGAAGGAGGAAATAATAGTACATTAAAAATGTATGAAAATGGTGGCGAATCAACAGATGATTTTTTTAAAATTCAAGTAACAGAGCATGGAGAAACAGTCTTATCTACAACGGATGCAGCTGGTGCAGATGGAGATATATCTTTAAATCCAGATGGAGATATAATTTTAAACACAAATTCAGGACATACTATAATAGACTCTCACGAAACTGTTGTACTTGATGCTAGAGATACTGCTGCAAGTGGCCAGGATATTATTTTTAAACAGAACGGAGTTCAAACAGCTTTTATAAAAACCTCTTCTTTAAATTTAAAAGAAGTTGCTAATGCTAACGCAGATTCTAATGGTTATGGGCAGATATGGATAAAGAATGATACACCTAATAATCTTTATTTCACTGATGATACTGGCCAAGATGTTCAGTTAACAAATAATGGTGCAACTGTAGATAATAGATGGAGATATCATCAAAACGCTAGATTTTATACAAGGTATGATAATTGGTACTACCCAAGCAGTGTATATGGAATGAACTCTGTAAATTGGAGTTTAACATCTTCAAGTGCAACTAAAAGAACAACATGGTTAGATGCTTATAACCCTGGACTCGTTATGAGTGATGATATAACTTTAACTGAGTATTATTTTTATGGCAATTTTACAAGCTCACAAACTTATGAATTGTGCATGCTTAAAGGAACTGGCGTAACGCCTGGAAGTGCTGGAGATTTCACTTTGAGTGATATTGGCTCTACTCAATCAGTAAGTGCTACTAGTGGTGTTTTATATAAAATTGGAGAAACTGGACTATCTGTATCTTTATCAGAGGGAGATATTATTGTACCAGCATTAAGGAGAACCACAACAGATACAAGCACTTATTATTATTTTGAGTTTAGTATGAATTTAAAAGGAGTATATCAATAAATGGAAAAAATAGAATATGACAATGCAGAGGATTTATTAGAAACAACTGAAGAGGGTGCTCTTATAAAAAATTGTATAGATAAAATTAATGAAATAATAGACTGGATAAATTCGCAATAGGAGAATAAATGAGTTTAACAAATAAAAAAATATCTCAAACCTATAAAGACGTATTGCAGGTAGATAATAATAATAGTGGCCTTAATGCTACAAAAGATGTAAAAGATGGCCAGGGTACTGTTAGTGCTCTTAAAATAGGTACAAACCAGGTAAGAGTTATTCCAGGGGCTGCAAGCGCAACAACATTTGATGTTCATAATGGCTCAGGCAGCACAATATTTAAGGTAAATACCTCAGACAGCACAATTAAAAGCGGAACTACGTTGACGGATGTAACTACTCAAATACAAAAATTTGGAGCATTTGATTTGCAACCAGCTGCAGATACGCACACTGCTTTATTTGCAGATACTGTCTTTACATCTTTAACGACTAATTTAACATTTGGTACAGGCACAGACCCAGCTACCTCTTTAACAATAGGTTCTAGCGAAGCTACGGTCAATGCACTAATACCTAGCCTATGGTATATACCAGCTAATATCACAATAGATGAGGTAAGAGTTATAGCTGGGGGAGAGGCGAGTGATACTCTTAATTTTCATTTATTCAGTTATGATATTGCAACAGGTACAGGCGCAGATGCAGGAGACTTAACCAATGGTGCAGTAGTGGCATCTACTGGCAGTACATTAACAATAGGAAACGACAGGGTAACGACAACTACATTAACGATTAATACTGCAGATGTGGCGGCAGATAAAGTAATTATAGCTACAGTAGAAAACGTAGGAGCTACTACTGACGTTACTACACAATTAATAGTAAAATATCATTATCAATAAGGAGAAATAAATTATGGCAGAAAGTTATACAGGAGGCGGTCCAGGAGGAGATTCAATGCAGTACGCTGGAGGGTCTTTACAACAAGGTGTCAGAAGAAACGCTGCAATTAGCATATTAGATACAAAACCAGCATTATCAAAACAGAAAGGAGTTCAGTATAAAGCAGGTGCTGTTTCAGATAAAATATATTCAATATCTAAAGATGTTTCTACTACAGGTGCGATGCCGATGCCTAAAATATTAAGAATTACAAATGACGGAGGAACTCCTATCGTTATTATGACTGGGTACGAGACTGTTACAAATCTAACGACAATGAAAAATGATGTACAATATATACATTCATTAGTTTTACCAGGGGAAAATATAATATTACCAGTAAGAGCTGCAATCTCTAATCACACAGATAAACATCTTCTAGGGGGAACAGCTGTAGATAACTCAACCCCTGCAGCAGCGCTTCATACCGATATAACTACAGCAAAGATAGACGGTTCAGGTTTAGCTTCAGGTACAACAGCTACAACATTTGATGTGGATGATAACGCAGGCTCGCCTTCTGCGCAGGTAGGATGGTTTAGAATAGGAGATAAAATTAGAATTGATGATGAAATAATGGAAGTAACAGCAATAGCTGATAACACAGGCACAGAAGCACAATTAACTGTTATAAGAGGGGTGGATGGCTCTACAGCGGCTACTCATTCAGATAATACAGCTATAGCTTTTGCGTTTCACAATTCATATCAGAAATTTGATAAATACTCATCAGCGCAAACTGACTCATTAGGTAAATATAAAAATACTAATATGTTTGCACTAGGCAGAACAAATGGGTTTGTTGTAGATGGAGGCGATAGCTCAGTAACAGGATTATCAGGAATCACTCCAGGCAGCTTTTCACTTAAATTCTACACAGAAGGCGGCTATACATCTCTAGGAATGTCAGGTATAAACTCTGGGACATTAACAGGTTTAGTAGTATCTACAGAGTATAAATTTAACATAACAGTCGATGATGGCTCTGTATATGAAAACCTTAGTATAACTACAGATGCAACAAATCAAAGATTTGGGGGTAAAAATGGCCTGATTGAAAAACTACAGGATGCTTTAGACACACAATTTAGAACTGCAGGGTCAAATTTGTTTGAGAGAAAAGTTAATGTATCTATAGTAGAAGGAGATTTAAGATTTTCATCAGGAACAAACAAATCGACATCAGCAATATTACTAGCAGCGCCTACATCAGGAACAACTATATTCGGAGTCGGTAGGATTCCAGCTGTAGGTAATGTGGTAAAGGTTGATGCTAGACTACCAGATGATGTAGTATATGATAGAATTACTTATGCGACAAATCCAAATACAAAAGCGTTTGCTTATGACAATGGAGCAGGAGAAATATTTGGAGCAGCAAGAGGTAGTATAAATTATGAAACTGGAGCAATAGACTTTACTGGTCCAAAAGATGCAGACTTTGTATTTAGCGTGTTGCATTCAGGTGTATTTAGTGGAAAACTTGACTCTGAAGATACTCATAAAAATGCCCTGGTTGATGTGTATGCTAACACAACATCACAAAAATGGAATGGTTCTGTTTTAGTGGAAGCCTGGTAAAAAGGAGATTATATGCCATACGGAAAAGCAAGATATTCAAGAAAAAAAATGAAAGTTAAGAAATCTAAATCTGTGAAAAAAAGATATAAAAGGAGAAAATGAATTGGCTAAATTTAAGGGCAAATCAGTTAGATTACGCAAGCCAACAAGAATCAGAAAAGGTCAAGCAGGTTATGGAAGAAAGAAATTTCAGGTGTTTGTTAAAGATGGAAAAAGAGTAAAAAGAGTAACATTTGGAGACCCAAATATGCGCATAAAAAAATCAAGTCCAGCCAGGCGAAAATCGTTTAGAGCTAGGCATAATTGCGCAAATCCTGGGCCAGTAACTAAGGCAAGATATTGGTCTTGCAAGATGTGGTAAAACGTGCAAATAGTGCAAATATTAGCTAATAAAAGTAAGAGAAATAATTTAAGTAACTCTCTTTATGAAAATTAGGAAAATGAAATTTAGATGCTAACATACGCTGAGACTACTAAAGTGGCTAGAAAGGGCAATTTTGGGCCAAATACGCATAAATGGGGTTTTTTGAGAAAATGACAAAATTGGGGCAAAAAAAGATATGCTAAACAAGGTTTTTTTTAGGAAGAATTTTGACTATTTTGCCCCAAAAAATTAAGGAGTAAAAATGGCTGTAACAAGTTCAATAGAATACTGTAATGATAGGGACGTTCAAGATGTTTTTCCAAATCTTTCAGGCTTTGATTTAAAGCGTAGAATTATAAATTGGGAAACATCAAGCACTACCAATTTGTATTTAGTAAGAAACTCTGGGCTGGTAACTCAGCTATTTGCAAATGGAAAAGATTTGGGAAATGCAGAGTCTGGAAGCGCTGCAGTTAATGCTGATGAAGAATGGTATTATGATTCAGATTTAGATACAGTATATTATTTTGACCCTGGAACTAATCCCAATGATATGATTATGGAAGCAGGCGATGACTGGGCTACTATTAAAACAAGGTTTAGAAGAAAGGCCTCTAGATTCATAGAGTCAATGTTAGACTCCAGGATATCCAGGGAAATGCCTAGAAATAGGGAAGGCGAATATCCTGAGGTAATAGTTAGGATGACAGCTTTGAAAACAATAATATTTTTATTACAAGCCCATGACCCTAACAATGAATTTATATCGCCATTTCAAGAAGAATTTAACGAATTATTAGATGGTATTAGAAATGGACATATAGTATTAGACACACATTTATCTGGAGATAGCTCTAAAGGTGTTATAAGAAGGGTCAGCGTAAATACATCATCGACTTTATTTCCTATTCAGCTAAGAGGTCATTATATGGGGACAGGATACGATTTACTTAAAGTATATATAGATAGCGGAGAAGGTGGCTCTATAGGTACTGCAAGAATGACTGTTAAAGGTAAAAGCGATACAGCGCTAAAATCAGATATTTTAGTGGACTCTGAAATTATTACAGGAGACTTTCAATCTATAGATGGAGGTTTAGAGATAAGATGGAGTGCTGCAGTCGTAGATGGCTCAACGGATGTAGCGACAGCAGGAGATGAGTATGAAATAGAATTATATACGTCAGCTATGGATTCCACGATATCAAATGTAGGTAGTGTAGGTTTATCCAGGGGCGGCTTTGGTTACAGAAGACATAGAAGAAAAATTAGGAGACTTTAGTATGGCAAAAAAAATAAGCTGGTTGTATGGAGGAAAAAGATATTATGGTACATTTATTAGAGAAACTAAAACGCATAAGTTTGCTAGGACAGCTAGCGGTAAAATAAAAAAAATTAAAAAAAGGTAAATAAATGCCACTTACATTAAATACAAATTATGAAAATGTTTTTTATGACGTAGTGTTGGATGGCCTGCGAGATATTTTAATATCTGAGTATACGTATGGAAAGATTTATATATCGCCTAAAATAACCCACCAGGACCCTTTTAGCATAAGATTATGGGGTTCATCTGCAGAAACAGAAGAATTTACAGTTAGCGAATGGCAAAAAAGGTATAACGTAGAGATATATATGTATTTTATTGAGCAGAATCCAACAGAGATATTTTACAAACAAATGTATCAAGATACAGAAAGGGTAAATCAAGTTATTCATAATAATCAAACTAAATTAATTACTGTAGATGGTAGACAGTTTAGCTGGATAGCTGGAGAGGTTTCAAGTATTGAGATTGAAACAGAAGAAGAAAACGATGAAACTATAAAAGGATTACATTCTTCAGTTTTAGAATTTTCTTGTTTGGTAAGTAGGGAAAGTTAATTAAGTTATCACTAACGAAAAGGAGAAAATATGGCTGATAAAGTCAAAAAAGAGTCTAAAGCTGCTGAGAAATATAAAGCAGTAGACCCTAAAAAATTCAAAGAATCTTACACAGCAGCAACCCCTTTTTACGAAGAGCTAAGTAAAGGAGAATCTGTTGCAATGGATAAGAAAGATAAGCAATTTAAAGTATGGTTAAACAACAACATAATAATTAAGGAGTAAACTATGGCTACTACAAGGGGATTTAGTGGGAAGGAGTTTAGATGCTATATAGGGACACAGGATATATCAGCTGCGCCTATAGGTACTGCGCCATCTGCGGCAGCTCATCTAGCACCTACTAATGGATTTGAGTTTAGATTAAACGGAATAAATGATATAGCTTTCGATGCAGGATATACTATAACAGATTTATCCAGAACAGGAGCTAGGATAAAAAGAGCAGAAGATGTTATTCAGCATTATGGCTCAGGTATGTGGACATGGGATTTTGACTACACTGTAGATAATAAATCTGTTTTACATAACTTATTAAACTTGATTTATCCAAGTAATGCGAATGGTGCAGATGCTTCAGGTGGATTTGTATTAGACAACAATCCGACAGCAGATACTATGGTACATGGAAGCAATGGCTCTTTGAATACTGTGGCATCAATATTAATTAAAAATCCACAGGCAGATGAGTCTAGGTTGCTACATTCTGCAGTCCTTCAGAACTTAACCTTATCTATGGATGCAGGTACAGACTCAGGTCGATTAAAAGCGACAGGTCAGTTTATGTCAGGTTATAAACCATCTATAGGGTCATGCTCTATATTTGATTCTGCGGTAACAACAAGTACATCAACAAAAGGTTTATTTGACTTAGATAATCAGACTGTAGGCGGAGATGGAGCTTCCGTTAAATCGTTTTCTCTTACAATAAATAATCCTGCATCAAGAATAGGATATCAGGGGTCATCTATGGAAACAGATGGTTATGTAAGAGGTGCAGAAATTACAGCTGAAGGTTCTATAACAATCAAAGCTGATGAAAACGCTATGGAGCATTTAGCAACATGGCAAGACAATACTACTGATAGAACATTCGCTATAGCTTTAAATGATGGTGGAACTACTTTCGATATTAGCATACCAGAGGCTGCGATGAAAGGCCATAATTTGGATTTAGCTGACGAAGGAGTTTTCGTAGAGCTACCATTTACAGTTACATCTGGTGCTAATGGTGGTGCTGTACCATTAACATTAAAAACAACTTAATAACTAACAAGAGGTAAACAAATGAGTGCGAGATGGAAAGAAGTTAAACTTTCTTCAGGAAGAACAATAAGAGTAAAGGAATTAAGTATCGATGAAATGGATGATTGTAAGGACGTTGCAAGGATTCTTTTTGACGGTAAAGAGGTAAAATCTATCGCTAATGTTAATCGTGCCAGAACAAACTGGCTCAGGAAAGGCATCATAGGTGGAGATTTTAAATCGTGGAATGGAGATGGAAAGGTTATTCCAGATTCAGCCATAAAAGAGATGTCAAACGAAGAGGTTGACGAAGCTGTAATGCAAATACAGGAGTGTCAACAGCTGGGGGAGTTCAAAAGCACAAATACCAGCTCAACGTCTTAGTAAAGGAAGTTTGTGCTGGATGTCGCTGGTGTAATTTTCCTTACAAGGCAAAGTCAACTATAAGAGACGAAAAAGGTTCTTTTCCCTTAGTTACCTATCGTAATGAGGATGATGTCTGGGAAATGATAAAAAAGCTATACAACGAAGCAAGTAAGTTATCTAATGATATGTCAGATGACCCTATTGTGGACGTGCTATATCAGCTGCCATACTTTTGCTGTCCTAATGTTATATTAGACCAAGAAATACAAGACGATATAAGTATGTACGTTTATTGTGAAGATACTAAGACACAGCCATTTCCTGGAACTTACGGAGATGTGCCTGCAAAATGGCTACACATACATTTTTTCCTTAAAAATGCTATAAGTGCAAGACAGGCAGAGTATAGAAAGAAATACGAAAGAAAGCTGAAACAAAAAAGCAAAAGGATGCAATAAATGTCTGAGGTCCAAAGTTTAATCATACAATTAAAAGCCCAGGGAATTAATGTAACTGAAAAACAGTTACGTAGGCTCGATAATCAGTCTAAAAAGACTGGAATGTCTTTAAAGGGTATGATAGCATCAGTAGGAGGCATATATGCCCTAGGAAGGGCATTTGCAAGCGTTGTAAGCGTAGGAAAAGAATTTTCAGCAGCGCAAAGTAATTTAGCAGCGATTGTAGGAACTACTAAAGACCAGCTAGGAATGCTTAACACAACAGCTAGAGAGCTAGGAGCATCCACGAAATTTACAGCCACACAGGTTACTGAACTACAGACAGAATATGCAAAATTAGGATTCACAACTCCAGAAATAATAGCAGCTCAAAAAGCTACACTAGACTTAGCAGCAGCGACTAACGTAGATTTGGCCCAGGCTGCTGAGGTAGCAGGACAAACAGTAAACGCATTTGGATTAGGAGCAGAACAGACAGATAGAGCAGTTAATGTAATGGCGGCATCATTTAGTGCATCTGCTCTAGATATGGAAAAGTTTACTAATTCAATGACCTATGTGTCTGCTATAGCTAAACAAACAGGAATATCATTAGAAGCTACAACAGGTGTCCTAGGAAAACTGGCCGATGTAGGTATAGACGGTAGCCAGGCAGGAACCGCTTTAAGGAGAATATTCCTGGAAATGGGAAATGAAGCCAGTAAGATGTCTCAGAAACTAGGCTACGCTATAACAACAGAAGAGGAAATGTTTAGAGCTTTAAAAGACCTAAACAAAGAAGGGCTAACTACAGCTGAAATGGAAGACCTTGTTGGTAAAAGAGCTATATCAGCATTTTCTAATATGATGGAGTTTGCAGAGTCATCTGAATATTTAACTCAACAGATAACAGGTACAAACAGAGCTGCAGAGATGGCAGAAGAGCAAATGGATAACCTAGAAGGGGACCTGTTAAAACTAACATCAGCATCTGAAGGATTTGCTATTGAAATGTATGATAGCATGGAACCAGCATTGCGTAGTGTAACACAAAGCATGACAGAATTTATAGATGCGATTGACCCTCAACATATATATAATATGATTACAGCTATAGGCATATTAGGGGTTTCATTCCTAGCAGCAAAAGCAGGTGCAGCGTTAATGGGAATGAGCTTTGCTACAATGGGGGCTTCTGCTTTAGCAGCAGGGGCTTCAATTAAAGCATTTGCACTGTCTACAGGAGGAGTAACTATAGCGATTACTGCTGTAATTGGTGTTATTATGGCTATGGGTGGAGCTTTTGAAGATACAAGTAATTCAACTCGAAACTTTAGCGCAGAGTTAGATGCTGCGTTTACTGCAGGTGCTACTAGCTTTCAAAAATTTGGTTCTACTGGAAGACAGGTATCTATAGATTTTGAAAAAATAAACTCAAACACTCTTGCAACAATTAATTCGCTTTCAACTTTAGATATCAAAGGTAAAGAAGATAGGCTAAAAAAAATGCAAGAAGTTTACGATGCGCAAACAGAAGAGCTAAAGCAACTTAATTTATTAGATAAAAATATATCAGCATACGCAGACAACGCATCTACAAGCATGAACCTTTTAAAAACAGGTATAGAGGGCTTAGACGGTAGTTATTCAGGCTCTGAGCAAGCTACTCTCAGCCTAGTAAATACAAACATAAATGCTTTTAAAAGATGGGACAAGCAAAACAATTTAACTTATGAGCAGATACATGGTTTAATTGATTTAATGGAAGGTTTATCTACATCTTTAGACCCTGTGTCGGAAAGCATATCATCTAACGAGCTTACCTGGGGTGGTACAATGAAGGCTGCTACTTGGTATTATACCCAGGCAGATATTGGGGTAACTGCTGCAGTGGCTAATATGGAGACCTTTCAAAAAGGTGTAGAAAAGAATCTAATGTTAGATAAAGATGTTTTTGTAAAAGGAGCAGATGCTAGTGCATTTGCATCTAAAGCATCGATAGTTACGACTGAATATTTAAGAGAGATGGAACTGACTGCTAGGAACCTGGCTAGGTATGGAGATGAAGTTCAGACTAACACTGCCTATTCTTTTATAGGGGGAGGTTATCAAAGTCAAGCTGAAAATTCTCATAAAATGATTGTTCATATTGGAGAAGCTGTAAGACAAGCAACCAATAATATGGACCCAGATGCTTTTAGAGAATTTCTAGGTGGTTTTGCAGATGGAGACCCAGAGTCTATTAACAAGTTTTTAAGAACATATGCGAAAAGAATTGAAGACTTAGATGTTTCTACTGTTCAGTATAATTCTGATATAGATGCACTCGCAGAGGACATAGAACACGCTAGAGATGTAGAATCTCAATGGGCTGCTTTTAAACAAGGTATGACTGATGTAATAAACGATTCATCGGAGGCTGTAATAAGAGAAAGAAACGAGCTATCTACGGCAACTATAGTAACGGTGGCTGCTAAGCAAGGCCTAGATGAAATGAATATGTCTATGGTTCAAAATGTTTCAGAATTAGCTCAGCTTACAGATGCTACAGGGGAGTATATTTATACAGAAGGTCAGCTGCAAAGTATAGTAATGGAATCTGTTTTAGCTAGTCAAAACTTAACATTAGCGCAAGCAGTTTTGGCGAAACATAGGAGAGATGCTATTACTGTTTCAACAGATGAAGAGATAGCTATAACACAAAAACTGATAGCTTTAGAAAAAGAAAGAAAAGGTTTTGAATTAAGCCAGGAATCTGTAGAAACCCATGTACAAGCAATTAAAGATTTAATAGAATCAGGCGTAGAGATGGAAGATGCTATATTTCAAGCAACAGGATTACTAACTGATAAAACAATAGAAGAAAACGATAAACAAGCAGAACTCAGAGAGGCTGAAAAAGAAGAAAGATTGCAGTATCTTATGGACTTAGCTGAAATGAATGGAACGTATACAGACAAACAATTAGAGCTGTTAGATAAAGAATTAGATGCTAAAATGAACGCCTTAATATTAGAAGCAGAGGCAGAAGGATTTAACGCTGCAACAATATTAAAAATAAGAGAAGATTATACAAAGAAAAAGAAGGCTTTAAGAGGAGAAGAAGAAAAAGCTGATAAATTCTGGGCTGATTCGGCAAAAGGTAATATGGATATAGTTTTAAATTCGTTAGCAGCTTACGGTCAAGCGGCAGGAGTAAACTCTGTTGATATGGTAAATCTTCAGATAGCTCAAGCGTTATCATCTGCATATTCCGCAGCTTCAACTGCTTATGCACAGGCTGGTGGATGGCCAACTGGTATTATACCAGCTGCATTATCTATGTCTGCTCAAATGGGTCAAGTGCAAGCTCTAAAAGCCCAAAAAAAACAAATTCAAAAAGAGGCCGCAGCAGCTGCCCAAGTATCTGCTGAGTATGGAGCAAACTTTATAACAAATGGTCCTACAAACTTGTTAGTAGGGGATAATCCAGGTGGTAGAGAGCAGGTAAGCGTTACACCAATAACTAGCCCTAATATGAGAGGAGGAGGAGCACCTTCCTCAGGTATAAATATTAATATATCTGGCAATGTTATGTCAAAAGATTTTGTGGAGAATGAGCTTATAGATACTCTAAATGAAGCAATAAGGCAGGGGCATGTGATAGAATCATGATAAATATGCCTCCACAATATAAGGATGCAGTATCAGGTAATATATCTAATATAAGCAGGGTTGTTAGAATTAATGGTATCAATATCTCAGATAATAGGGGAGTTATATCAGATGAATATTATGAAGATAGAAGTCTTAAAATATCTACCATAAAACAGTCTGTAGATTTATCTTCTAGAAAGTTTAAAATAGGCAATGTAAATATAACAATGTCTAATTTTGAAATTAACGGAACAAGATTCAGCGATATGTTCTCGTCAACTACTTTAATGAACAAACCTGTAGAAATTTATTTTATACCAAATAATTATAAAAGACTGGATGCTGGTATGAAAGTTTTTGAGGGAAAAGTAAGAAGATTTGTAATGGATGGAAAACAGGTTAATATCCAGGTAGAAGATGCCAGTCAGGAAAAAATGCACAAAGAATTGCCATTAGCAAGAGTATCGGATGCAGAAAAAATTCTCGAACAGTATAGGAATATAAAAGTGCCAATGGTTTTCGGATATAATGATAAATCTCCATTGTATTACTACAAAGAAAATGTGGCTTCAAATGAGTTCACTTTGTTGCCAGATAATAATGCTAAAACAAGGACATCTACAGACCAATTTAACTGGGGTGGGAGAATACCCCTAATAAAAGGATTCAAAACCGATTTAGAGTACGGAGAGGAGCCATTACGAGCCTTTAAAGGAGATTGGATTGAAATTCCTGTACAAAGGACTCTCACACCAACTGAGCATTCTCAATATAGCCTAGAGGCGGATAAAGTCAGATTAGTGAAAGATACTACACCCTTAGAAGCATTACATCAACAATTTATTGATGAAGAATTAACAAACGATGAATTTGAAATTATAAAATTTCAGAATATGAGCCCAATATCTAACAACGTATTTGAAGGCTATACAATATTGAAACCTGAAAGTTTTACTATACTAGATGAGTATTTGGCTGTAGAAAATTACCCTGATGTAATAATTCATGATACGTATTATATGGGCCCTACAGGTGTAAATAATAATGCAGAAATTGTTAACATTGTAAAATTATCGGAAGATAAAATAGATTTCACATTTCCTGAGCAACAAGAATCAACAGGAAATATGTACACTGGAATCAGAATAGGTTACTGGAGGGAAAACCAAAAATTCGTAAGTACTTATTTCGATTATGACTGGTATGAGGGTGAATATTACTATCATTCAAGTATGTTTGGCTCAGGTCATGATTTATTTGATTTAGCTCAAAATGGAAACCATAGTCATCCAGGCGGATGGTGGATTACGGTACTGCCCTCTCCAGTAAATATTCATTATTATCTATACACTTACTGTGCTCAAAACAATATTCCTCTTAGTCCAGAAAATGGATGCTTAGGAGGCGACCCTGTGGGTGCCCAAGGATATGGTCCTCAACAATGGAGATATTACAGAACGCCACAAAACTCAGACCCTTTAGAGTATTCGCTATCTGCATCTCAAAGAACTGGACATTCATGCGGAGTTATGAATGAGTTTAAATATAATGCTTGGGTTTCTGGATTAGGGGACCTGTTACAGTTTCAAATGAGAAATAATATAGAGTTTTGTAAGTGGTGGTTTGGTGTTGATGCAGATGGAAATCTAGGAGCTCCAACAGACGAACAGGGAAGGGGATATGGTCCAGTCTTGAAAGAGTGGCAAGAAATTAATGATTATTCGGTTTCTGACCTGTTCACTATGAACTGGTACCACGAGTTTGCCAGTGGAGGCGGAACAGGAAACTACGTGCAATTTGATAGAAGAGAGAAATTAATGACTGCAACAGAGTTTTATAGATGGAATTTATTTGCACCTCTTTATAGTGCTATGGATATGCGATATAATGCCCCTGACAACATGAGTCAGACGAGTGGCGCTGACTACCAATATCATCCTATATGTTTATTTAATCCACACGATTTGACATTTCATACAGCTGGAGAGCATGTAGGTTTAGATGCAAGTGATAATATTCCTCAAACAAGAATGTCTAAAACAGGTTTTTTTAACTACGATATGGGTTATGAGTACTATGACGACCCTAACTTTGTAACTATTAAAACTGAAGGAGATAGATTACAGGCAGTTAGATTTGTTTTTAACTTTCCTGATTTGGAAACAAAAGATGTGCTAGACCCTTTTATGGCTAAGGATGAAGAAGATAATGAGTATATGGCTATCCAAACCTACTACCCTAATATGTTTTTTAAATTTGATGGGAACTTAAAATGTAACGCAACATCCTCCTCATTTAATAACTTTTACATAAGGGTAGATAACCTGCCAGATTTTTATAAATTGGAAGATTTCCAAGAGGGAGACGAGGTTCAGGTTAGTAATAGCTCAACTAGTTTATATCAATATCCAGGACAGCCTCAGCATGAAGACCCAAAGTTCATTCCAAATGTATGGAAAGGTCCAAATGACCATAACGAAATAGGAGTAACCTTTATGCCTCAGCAGTCTCCTGCAGGAAACAGAGAGGTTGATGTAAATGGAAGAATCCATGATGTACATATAAAACATACCTGTAACTATAATAAATTAGACAAAACAAAATTTTATGGTAGAGTAGAAGGTAGACAATACTTTTACAAAATAAATCCATCTTTAAATGATGATGGCGTTAGCTATGATGTATCGCCTGCAAATAAAGTTTTATTAAATGATTTAAATAGCGAGTATTGGAATTTATATCCACTGTTTGCAGCGGCTTTCAATCCAAACTACGATAAAATAGAATCTATACAACAAGATGAATCTGGAGAGTTTACTGTAGACACTGAAGACGGATATGTAGATAAAGTATCTATTTGGGATTTTTTCTTTACAGGTGTTAAAACATTAAACCAGAAATATGAAGGAGAGTGGACATTGTTTGGCCCATATGGTGGAGTTACTGGCTCTGTGATGGGAGGTATGCTTCTTGCATGGGGAAATTCATACGTAGAGGGAGAGGGAGATTCTCCAGTTACAAGTCTTATTAATTATATAAATGGAGAAAGGAATAATTATGATACGCCTAGCGAAGATTTATTAACTGAATTATTTTATTTAATGTGTGAGGCATTTGAGGAAAACTTAAAAACACAGACAACTTTAATATCTAATCCTATAGATATTATAGGTTCATTATTATATTCGGATTTAAACTTTACACAGAATTTAGATATAGATAAGTTTTTAGAAGCACGTACTGTACACGAAAGTTATCAGTGCGGATTTACAATAAGTGAAGATGTAAATAGTAAAGATTTGATAGAGAAAATAGCATCTAACACTAGGGTATTTCCAAAACTAAGGCCATCTGATGGTTCATTGTCATTTGTTTATTTAAAAGAAAATTATGAGTTTGCAGATATAGATGAAATAATTAACTCAAGCGATATATTAAATTACAAATACAGCAGGACAAAAATGGATGATGTTAAGAATAATGTTAGAGTCGTTTATAAGCCAGACCCAGGTCATAAAAACTATGAAAAGAAGACTGAATACATCCAGGCATCAAATTTCTTTCCAGATTATAGTACAGAGTATTATAGTCTAGAGACTGATACAGAAGACACGACCCTAGATTTTGAATCAGATTTCATTAGAGATGAGCAAACTGCAAACCAACTGAGGGATTTTTTGTGCATGTATCATTGCAACCAAAAACTTTCTATAAGTATGGATGTGCCTTTAAAATATTGCCATCTAGAATCTGGGGATATAGTTTATATAGATGAGCTTCCTGAAAATGTTAAAGCGTTCGGTAAAGATATCACTACATTTAACTACACAAATGGTCAAATAGTTTTTCCATATTTTATAATTGAAGAGGTTTCAATAAAAGAAAGAAATGTATCCTTAAAAATGCAGCAGCTTCATTATACTGGGGCGGCCCAGCCTGACTTTGAATCGTATCTAGAATCTATAGGATTTGATGAATCTGAAATAGAGGGTATTATTGACAGCAACCAAGAACAGGGCCAGGGCGATATAATGGCTGTATCTGGTTGTACATACCCAAGTGCTGAAAATTACAACCCAGAGGCTGTTATAGATGATGGTTCTTGCACATTCTCAACAGACGACTTTATGAGTGGAGATATAAACGGAGATGGTTTTATTGATTTGCTAGATATAGTATTAATGATTAATATGATAATAGGAGAGGATTAGTGGCTAATTGGATAAAAAAGAATAATAAATTTATATCACAGTCTTTAAAGACCCCACCTGGACTTAAAGACCTTTCTCTTGAAGATGCGCAAATACGACTTTTAAAATCTTATTATAGTCAAAATGAATCATACTATGACTCTATAATTAAACATGGGCCTGCAACAGAAGCAAGTTTAATAATATCAACGTCTGATATTGCGGTAGATGCTAATGGAGCTATAGGTCAGATTATAATAGGATATAAAGGCAAAATATCTGTAGAGTCGTTAATGTCTAGCAGCTATCATATATTTATGGGTAAAGATAAAATAATAATTATATTGTTTGGAAAAGATGTGGCCCTGTCAAATATATTAGCGTTTAGAGGTAATTTTAATATAACCTCTGCAACTATAAGAAATACAGAGGGGACTCTTGTAAAATCTAAAATAATAAATCAAAACATTTATGAATATAATCAGTCAGAATCATTATGGTCAGAAACTGATAAAGAATGGGACCTGGTAGATTCTGACAATTCTGCTAAAAACGTCCCTTTAAGGCAAAGAAATACTATTTTAGATAGTCAGCTCACATCAGCAAAGTATTATCGATTAAAGCCTGCTAAGGCTGATAAGGCAGCAAAGGTAGCAAAAACAGTTATAAAAAATAAGATTAGGCAAAATCAATTTAAAAGAAAAACAAAAAAAGGGAAGGGTTTGAATGTCGCACTTTAATGTAAAAACTCCAAGATTTTATCCAGTACAAAATTTATATATAGATAAAAGATATGACTTAGGTTCTTATGGAATTATAGAAATAGATGGCGGAAGCAGCATTGTTTCTATAGATGATACAGCTCGTGAGTTAGGTATGTTTAATCCCTGGAAGCCTAAAAATATAATACAAGAGCTATATACTTTATCTAATGCTACTAAATTATGTTTTGTGTACGCATCTGGACAGCACACGCAGATAACATACCAACCCTCTACGGTATCAAGCATAGGGTTAAATTACTTTGGAGTCTTAGGCCATAATTTTACAGATAGTAAGGCTAAAATAAGGTTATTAGGTGTGGATAAATCAACTACTCCCTGGACAGAATTTGAGCTAACTGAATATACCCCCCTGTTTAATTGTTCTGTAGACGTAGACACAAGTGGTAAAAAATATATAGTTCCAACAAGATACCAGGACCAATTTGATGAAGAAGACCCTGATACAGCTAATGGAACATTGATGTTTGAAATTAATCCAGACGAAATTGACCCAGGGTATGGAAGGTATGTCAAAATAGAAATAGTACCGTTTGATGGAGACCATTTTGAACAAGATGTGCAGATTGGAAGTTTTGCATGGGGTCGATACTATGACATGCCCCACTCTCCTGATTTAAACTATAAAATGTCTGTAGAGTATGACAATGTAACTACCCAAAGAACTCTAGGCGGTGCCGATATATCAAACGTAAGATATCTCCATAAACCAGGATTTAGTGATAGATATGAAGGTTTTGGTAGAGAAGACCTTCAGACTACAGGCGCATCAAGAAAATCCTGGTCTCTTAATTTTTCTTCATTAAAATCAGAATGGGAGAACTCATGGGATGATGAAAAAGGATATTTGTTTCCAAGCTCACGATATAGTAACACAGAGTGGAGATACGGTAATGACCTATTTTCTAGAGTTTTAAATATTACCATGGGAGGTCAATTACCATTTATCTTCGAGGTAGATAACTCAGTAAAAGATGAGGATACTACTGTAACATTCTGGGGAGCAGGAGAACACAATGAAGCGAATTTCTATATAGCAAAATTTGCTAGCAATAATTTTAACTTTGAACATACATCTCACAAAATGTTCAATATCTCAATGGATATAGTAGAGTCATGGTAACTCTTTGTCTGCCTAACCCAACACAAAAACACCTAGCTATTTCTCGCACTACTCACTAAAGGAAGCGACTAAATACAGCATATACGACCAGTGGATTCCTCCTAATGGCTAGGTGTCTACCGAAGGGAATCATAATAAAAGTTAAAAAAATAATAAAAATTACTTGCATAAGAAATCTAATACCCTTAAACTTACTATGTAGTTTTGAGATTGATTGTTTTTTGAAATAGATTGGCTGGCTCACGAACTCGTTGAAAAGTGAAGGCCAGTGTCAGATAGGGGGTTTAAAAATAGTTGGTTAGTGGAGGCCTAGTAGTGCTAGGTCGCTGAAATCAAGGTTGGGAGATTGACTTTATTGGGGCATCGTAATACAGACCAGTCCTGGACCAGGGAAACAATTAACTACTGTTTCTTTGGGTGTGAGCTTGGGTCAAAGCCGATATCTTCCTCCATAAAAGGAGCCTGTTCCAAGGAACCTTGGACTGTAAAAATCAGTAATTCCGAGAAGTCGCAGCGAGAATAACGTGTTACCGAGAGGGATGAACGTGTCTGTAGCTCGAACTAATAACTGGAATAATAGCCTGTGTGCTACCAGTTAGGTAGGAATCGGATTGAGAGTAGAGAGAGGTGCTGTAAAACCTATTAAGCTCAAGGGTAGATATCCGTACGCCTTTGATATACCTGGCAGGGTATGTCATCAGAGAGTGAAAGTGAGTGGCGACAGGAAAGATGAGATTCACAATAACCAACTAAACGCCAAATCGTAATTAATCAGATTGGCTTGGTATACACAATTTATTTTGGTAGAATATCATTCGCTTGATTTGGTTATATAGACCCCCTGTCGAATCTATTAAAATTTTAAAGAAAGGAGAGTGAATTATGGAACTAACAAGAATGGAAAAAGTACTTTGGGATAATGATTTAGAAAAAATGCTTACTAATCATTTGGAAGATGCTGAAGATATGTTAGAGCATACAAAAGGGTGTCCTCAGGCTTACCAACAAACCGAAGCAGATTGGGCCCCACAAATTAATCATTATAAAGGTAGAATTGCTGCATTGAATCAAGCGATTAAATTAATTAAATGCTTGGAATATAATCAGAAAATAAAAGGAGAGTGAGTTATGAATCAAGCACAAAGAAACCAGGGTTGGCCTGACGATGTCAGAGGGGCAATTAAAACTGCATTTGCTAATTTAAGAAAGAAAGGGTATTTCGCACGAATGAATTATATGTGTTGTAGCGGATGTGCAGGAGCAGCTATGCCTGAAAACACAAAGAACTATGTTTTCTTCCATAATCAATGTAACGAGCAGTTAGTCGACGAGGGTAGAGTTTATCTTTATTGGGCTGGAGATGGAGCTGAAATTGTTGATGAATTACACAATCAAAACCTAATTATTAATTGGAATGGAAAAGATTACGAGGCTATTTTTGTTGAGGGGGTATGGGTATGATATTATTCCTAGCTGAAATCACTTTAGTAATAATGGCCCTGGCCTTAATTAACTATGTAAAGGAGAACTATTAATGGAGCAAAATCAAGTATATTGCGAAACAAAAAGACCTAATGGATATCATGTGCAGATAGAGCTGTTTGATGGAGTAATGAAAGGAGATGGCGTTTATCAGCTTTTTATAGTGAGAGCTAGAAAAAAAGGTCATCAGTATTTCCTGGAAACTTATCACACAGAAAGAGATGCAGTAAATGCTTTTAATGATATCGTAATAGAAGCTAATAAAATGAATAAACTAATAGAGATGGAGCAGGGGGGATTACAATGATAAAATGGAAAAAAACATATCCAAATGTGGATGTTTTAACTGATGAAAAGTTAGATATTAAAATTCAGATATCTTATCATAATGTTCATGGACAACCTACTAAACTTGATAAAACATCTAGGGATGCGATTAAAAGAGCTGTTAGGCAAGTGTTAGTTTTAAAATCAATTAGTGATAAAAAAAAGGAGAAAGCAAATGAATAACTTAAAATGGCTAGCTCTAGGCTACTTTATGGCCTTTGCGATACAAGGTTGCGATGTAGGGATAACAAGCAGTAATAACGATGCTATAGCGATTGATATGACTAATGCGCAACATGGAGATTATGGCACTGTTGCCTGGAATCCAATCTATGTAAAAATAGTGGAATGAAAATTATTTTTATTTTACTATTGACTTTAATAATAAAAGTTATTTAAATTACTGATGTAACGAAACAAAGGAGAGTGAGATGGTCAAAAATAATGAAATAGTTGTGTGTCAGAAAAATGGAATGTGTATGTGGAAAATGTTGATTGTAAATAAAAACAATTACATAAATAAAAAAGGTAATGTTCCAGGAAGGTTGCTAGATATAGTTGCTGGGGCCTGGGGTAATGTCCAGGACTACCTGATTGAGCTAGAGCAACAAGAGTGTATTGTTGTTGAAACTGATGGAAAAAATTACTTAGTTAATGTTTAATTAAAAAAGGGGAAACGAAATGAAAATAAATGGATATGAAATCAAAAATAAAAACCTGGAAGCTATAGCAGAAACTCTTAGCGACCACGGATATAATCCTGATTGGAATACTAATGATGGTACAGGCGACTGGTATATAGGTATGAAAGGTCAAGGGTGCGAAGCTATTTATATTTGTTGGCACCAAGGCTTCGGAGAGCAGGTAGCAGATTGCTTCCTGGATGATTGCGACAAAGGAAAAGATATTGACTGGGAGCTTGGTCGATATACAAATAATGTCATCTATGTTAAAAAACAATATGCAGAGGACATGACAGAAGACGAAATGGACCTACTATGTGAAGGGGGTATGTAATGACTAAAAAAGAGATAATAGAAAGCCTGGTTGGACACGAATTTCATTTCACAGATTATGGCATTTGTGGCCTGAGAAAAAATGGAGACATTGTTCGTTTTGGAGAGGTGTGTCAGGTAGACCCAGATGGATGGGATTATGTAAAAGCTAACCTATACAAGCTACCAAAAAAATGGGCTATTGCTGTTCAGCACAGTGTTCTTCATTATGAGTGGGTAGACCCTGATGACCAGGAATACATGATGGAGCAAGACAACAGAATGTTAAAAGAGGAGGGGCTGATATAATGTACTATTATGTAAATGACGATACAAAGCTAACGATAGACCAGGTCTATGCCTGCCTGTTTAATGACTCTTTTAATAGCTATTATGAAGAAGCTATAGCGCTTGTTAAAAAAGAGCTTGTAGGCCTGGATTATGGGGGGTGCCCTAACTATCTCCACGCTTTAAGAATGGGGAGTGCTGCATTTCACATTGGAGATATGGCTGGAGATGTTACGACTGCCGCTATACTGCACGATGTCCTGGAAGATACAGATATAACAGGAAACGAGCTCTCAGGAATGTTTGGAGAGAAAGTATGGGCCCTGGTGGATGCTGTATCTAGAAAACAGGGACAGACTTATTTTGAGTTTATCCAGCAGGTAATTGATGCAGGTCCTGGAGCAATTAAAATAAAACTCCTGGATATTAATGACCACCTGTTCTACAAAGAAAATATCAATGAATCATTAATAAAAAGATATGTAAAAGCTGAACAGATGCTTAAAGCAGCTTTAGAAAAGAGTTGAAAAATGAAATCAAACAGTTAAAGGAGCAATTAAATGAAAGAAGATAAATACATACATCCTGTTAATCTAGAGATACCGATGGATTTCTGGTATGCTGTAGAAAAACAGATAGTAGATAGGAAAATCAAAGAAGCTAAGAAAATAACCAAGAAAGACCATATTCAAGAACTATTGGAACTTGGATATGCGGAAAAGGAAAAACAGCTAAATAAGGGCAATTCTGAGCCTAAAAAGCCTATTTCTGAAAATTCTGATGGGTGGCAAACTGATGCCAGATAAGTTAACACAAGAGCAGGTCATAGAAAACCTGGTCCAAGAAAACAATAAAGTAGAGCCTAAATATACTGTGCGCAGGCAAGATACCCCTGTAGGTAGAGTGTACAGATACAAAGACAATGACGATGAATCTAAGCACGCTGATATATATTCAGTTACGACCGTTATGAACGTAATTGATAAGGGTATTGGATTTCATAAATGGCTAGGAAACAGTCCAAGCTATGAGCTGGCCATGGATTATGGAAACAAGCGTGCAGAGCTGGGCACAATGGTCCATGCTTTTTGTAGCATGCTTTCCTGGGGTATGGATGTAAATACCGCTAATGGATGGGAAGACAGGAATTTTGTCAAGCATTCGGTGCCTGATGAAGCTAAAAAAAGACTATTAGGTTTTATTGATTACTTTAACGCTGAAAGGCCAATCATGTTAGCAAGTGAAATAATGTTATTTAATCCTAAAAAAATGGAAGACGATTATCAATATCCATTCGCTGGGACCGCAGACATGATATACCTAACAAGCGAAGGAAATAAACCCCAGGTCGTTTTATGCGATATTAAAACAGGAAAAGAATATCCTAAGCAGCATGCACTGCAATTAACCGCTTACAAGATTCTATGGGATTCTTTGTATGGAGATGAGCAGGGCAATATTGATGCTTTAAAGTGCTTATATTTGCGAGACAATGGTAAGTATAAGCTAGTAGAATATCCTTTCGTTCCTGAGGCATTTTACGACTGCGTAAGCATGTTTGAGTATATGACTACAACAATGAAAACAGGTAAATGGCCTACAATTAAAGATAAGATAGAGCTACCTACTGTGTTTTCGTTAACCATGGGAGAAGACAATGAGTGATTTAAAGGTGTTGGATGAACTTTTGGAAATTATTTGGGGTACTAAATATACGAAAAAAAGTTCTAAATTAAAAAGAGATAAAAAAGGCAGATTTGCCAAAAGGAGTAAGAGATGAATCAAGATACAGTATTAAAATTTCCTGCTAATGAGGAGGTTGACGTAAGATTAAAAAAAACAGAACCATTTTGGACAGGTGTCGATAAATATGAAAAGAAGCGATATGGATATGAGTTGCATGGAGATATCAACGGTAAAGAAAAATTTTACTGTAGCGAAACGTGCCACGAATTAATCCAGGCATCAGGTGTTGGCGAATTAGAATTATTTAGAATGATGTTAAAAAACGAAAACAATAAATCTATTTGGCTATTGTCCAGGGATGGTAAAGAATGGTTGAATAAATTTCAATTTCAAGAGAATAACGAAAATAATATTAGGAATAATGATAATGAAAGTAATAAATTACCTGAATCTATACCTAGCGCTATTGCTGATAATAGGTCTGATATCTCTGTTGAAATACAGGACCTCAAGAACGAAGTAAATACAATGATAGCAGGAATAGAGGCTTTTAAAGTGCGAATTGATATCCTGGAGAAGCGTACTGCTGCCCAGGAGAAACCTAAACCGTTAAGTGAGAGTGAAATACCATTTTAGTTGTTTAACCAGTGAAAGAGTCGCTGCTACCCCTTCCAGGCCACACACTCTCTTGTCTTGGATTGTGGCGGCTCTTTCTCCAGTAAAAAAGGGGAAAATATGAAGAAATTAAGTCAAAAAGAGCAAGTAAGACAGTATTTAGAAGAAGGAAACACAATAACACCTCTAGAGGCCTTAAATAAGTTTGGTTCGTTTAGATTAGGAGCTATAATTCATACTTTGAGGCATGAGGAGCAGATGGATATTATAAATCTTAATCAAACTGGTCCAGCACGATTTGCTTGTTATAAATTAAAGCAGGAGCCAAAGCAAGAATCGATGTTTGAAGCAGAACCATTAAAAAACAAGAATCCATATGAAGGAGGCTACTAATGAATTGTTGGTTTTGTGATGATAATATGATTTGGGGCGGAGACCATAACAATGAGGATTATAATCTGCCTGGGGATGGAATTGTGGTTAATTTATCATGTCAGGGCTGCGGAGCCTTTACATTAACATATAGTAATATAAAAGGGGAAAACGATGGCAAGAAAAAGAATGATAAGTCCTGAATTTTGGACAGATGATAAAGTGATTGAATTATCAATCCAGGAAAGGCTTTTATTTATAGCAATGTGGAATTTTGCAGATGACGAAGGTTTAATAGCTAACAAACCTAAGCAAATGAAAGCACAGATATTTCCTATTGATGATATAACTCATGGAGCAATCAGTGAGATGTTAATGAGCATTCATAACGTAGGTTTAATACAGTTTGGAAATGATAATACATTAATCAAAATAAAGAATTGGACCAGGCACCAAAAAATCAATAGACCTACGCCTAGTAACTATAAATTCACGAAGGTAATCACTGAAAGCTCAATGAGCACTCAGGAAACACTCACTACCAGTATAGTGGAAGATAGTGGAATAGAAGATAAGGGAAAAGAAAAGAATATAAGCCCTAAACCCATTAAACCTAAGACTAAACGATTAGTTCCTTATTCTGCTAGGGTAGATGCGTTTTACAAGGAATTATCCCAGGACCAGGACTACCTTGAGCAGCTAAAAGAAGCGTATCCTAATGTAGATATTCCTGGGCAAATAGCAGCTAGTAAAATGTGGTTATTATCTAATACACACAAAGCTAAAAAGAACTTTAAACGCTTTGTAAATACTTGGATGTCTAATCAAATGGAATATAATAAATCTAAGCCAGGCAATATTATTGATGTAGATAAAGAAGAAGAAAGAATTGAAAGAGAGAGGTTAGCGTTTACCAGGAAGATGGAGAAAGCTGAGAAAGAAGCTGCTACAGATGAAGATAGAATGGAAGCGTTAAAAGACTGGAGAAAGAATAAAAGAAAAGAAGCACATGATAAAGATACCAGGAATAATGACCAACCTCTTAAAGGTGCATTAGATAACGTATTAAAAGGTTTTAGTAATGGTTAGAGATATGTTAGATTTAGATATGATAGATATAAATGATAATTTTTATATTGGAATAGACCCAGGGGTATCTGGAGGTATATCTTGTATAACAGGTACAGATATGGTAGCCACTAAATGCCCAGGGACTATAGCTGATATGAGTGATAGATTAGATATCATTGCATGTGTTGCAAGAGATACAGGATACAAGTGTTACGCTATTATAGAGTCAGTTCACAGCATGCCAGGACAAGGCGTTAAGTCTTGCTTTACATTTGGCCAGAACTATGGAGAATGGCTAGGCTTATTAACCGCCCATAAGATACCTTATAAGCAAGTAACGCCACAGAAATGGATGAAGCTATTTGGTGCTATGCCTAAGGATAAGAAAGCCAGGAAGAATCATATAAAGCACTTAGCACAACAAAGATATCCAGAGCATAGGATAACCTTAGCCACCTCAGATGCTATACTCATAGCTGAGTACTGTAGACATGATGCGTTATCTGTAATAAATAATGCAGAGCTTATGTACAAAAATATAGTTTGAATCTGGAAAATCATACACGCTAGCAAACAATAATATCGTCTAGCAAACATCAAATTAGTTTACATAATGTTTATTATCAGAATGTATTCCTCTTCGTGAAAGAAAATATTTTTTAAGATACAAGGACCCAACCACAACATATTGTGGTGTCGACTGGCGCAATGATGGGGGTAGCGAAAACCGTTGGGGGCAGGTAACCAAAAGAGAAATTTCAATATTTATCGTGTAAATGTTACTGAGATTATTTATATTACGTTAATATGGCAAAACAATTAAGAACCATAAAAGCGAAACAGGAGGCAATCGAAGTCCTGGCATCCAATGCTAAAATCTCCAATAATGAGCTAGCAAAGCAGCTTGGAGTTAATAAGAATATGATAAACACCTGGATGAACGATAAAGACTTTATAGATGCCATTTACCACCGTTATATGGAGGTCGCAGGTAAATACCTGCCTGCTGTAATTCAGGCCCAAATAACGGAAGCTATGGCTGGAAATACCAGGGCTGCTGAATTGATACTAAAACATTTTGGAAAACTCCAGGACAGATTAGTGATTGAGGTTGAGAGTCCATTTATGCAGCATTTAAAGAGGGAAAATATAACAGATGCAGAGGAAGCTGTTGAGATAGGTAATAATATTACGATTGAGAATAATATCCCATTACCACCAAAAGACGAAACAGCAAATACCCCTAAAAAGGCTATAAATGACCGTTTAAGGCTAGAAAAGGCATATGATAAGGTAAAGTATAAGGAAGATATTAATTCACGCTATATGCTACGAAAAAGAGCTAAATTGGTAAATTTAAAACCTTTGCCATCTAAAAGACCTACAGCAGCAGTCCGTAGAAAATGGTTAATTGACCTGGTTACAAAAGAGCAGGAGCAGGGGATATATTACCCAGACCAGGAAGATATCTTAAAGAATAAATAGATTTGTTTCCATTCCTGGTAGCGTTTTTTCTTTTGATTTGGATTTGGATTGAATTTAAAGATTAAAAAAAAGCCCAGGCATAGCCCAGGCTTTTTCTCGTTACCTTCCTTTTATTTTTTAATATGTCTGATGTTTACTCTTGTGTTTTCGCCATAATGATTATCCTTACAGCTTAATTGAAACATAAAGCCTCTCACACATTCGTGATTACAGATATCGCTTAATTCATCTGTATCTTTGCTGGTTATAAAATCAGCTTCACAGGTATTGCCATAATAATCGCCTACCCATAAAATTGCTTTTTTATCTCCTAATCCTTTTTTTTCAAGCTGGATTAAGTTTTCTTTTAGTTGAGTAATTGTCATGTTATTTTCCCCCTTGTTTTGGAATCGTGCAAACGATTATTCTAGATTCTAGCCAGGTATTTCCATTGGCTATACATTTTTCCCCTGGCCCCCCAGTTAAAGCATACTGGACCCCATCTTCAGGCTTATCTTCTAGTATTTTGTATCCACCGTATTTACAGGCATAATCTACAGAGTTGCCCTGGTCGTTTAAAACATACTCGAAGCATTTATTGTTAGTTCCTTTAAAAACCACTTTATTATCTTTAGTTACAATCCACATATTTCCCCCTTTTTAACCTTCTTTTATTTGACCATCTATTTTAATGTATGTGCACCCTGCATTAGGCATTCCGAAATCGTATAAAGGCTCAATCCCATTATACTGCCCATATATCCAGCCCTGGTAATAGCAGTTATCATCATCATCATACATATAAAATGCTTTAGGATTCGTTTTTAGATTTGTGTCGCACCCTCTTGGTCCTTGCACACCAACCTCTTTCTCTAAAGTGTCTAAATAGACTTTTGTAATTTTCCAGTAATATTTTTGCATTATTTCCCCTTTGTTATGCCCCTGGCCGAAACCAGGGGCGGTTATTATTTAGTTCCAGTGGCTAGCGAATTTAGGTTCTCCATCCCAAATCTCTAGGCATCCCATGTAAGGCTTTGGTCTCATGTATTCTTTTTTAACTTTCACGAAAGGCTTTCTGTATTTCTCAGTTCCTGGAGCCTCGGTCCCAGCCATGTAATTCATCTCATCTACTTTAACCCTAATCCCATGATACTCCTGCAGTGTAACGGTCTTAGCAGTTTCCTTGATTACCTTATACCAGCTCTGATTTGTTTGGCCATAACCCCAGGTGCTATTCAACATGTCTCCGACCTTAAAGTTTAAGCCATTTTGATTTTCGTCTCTCACATTTTCCCCTTTGTTTATTTTGTTTATCTTAACCATACGCTATAATATACATTATTTAAATAATTAAAGTCAAGAAAATAAAAAAAATAATTTTAGTACTTGACATTACGAAAATAACATTATATATTATATAGGTTTGTTTTTGAAATTTAAAAAAGGAATGAAATTATGCGTGGAAATTGTTACGAAGCGAATGCGAGAAAGATGCTCCTGGGAGATGGATACCAGGATTGTGTTTTGGTTCACGCAGTCGTCAGGAACGCTTTGGATGGCGAGCCTATGGGCCACTGCTGGCTAGAAAGAGGGGATGCCATTTATGATTTCAGCCAGGCTAACACCAGGCCTGATTTAAAAATTGAAAAAGTTTTATATTATGAACTAGGTGGGATTCCAGTCGCTGGTTATGAGGATAGGTGTGAGTACACCATTGACCAGGTCAGGGAGAAAGTGGTAGAAACAGGGCATTGGGGTCCTTGGGACCATCAGCCACCTAGATAACTAAAAACAGGAGGAAAAATTATGAAATTTAAAGCCACTCTTATCAAATGGTTAGAAGATAATTTTAGCTTACACGATGCCGATATGATTTATAATCTGTTGCAAGAATTTTATAATATAGACACAAAGCAAGGCGAAATAACATTTGAAGATTTTTTAAACAACAAAAAAGGAGAGTGATATGAGTCTCAACTGGTCAGTAAAAGACTGCAAGGATGCCGACCGCCTGTGTAATAAGGGTGGTAGCGACAAGCCTGTAGACATCCTGCAGTGGAAAAAGACAGAGGCTCTAATCTGGGCGACCTTAGGTTTAGGTCTCAGTGAAATTACCGAGGAAAACTATAAAGAGTTTTGGCTTCGAGTAAATATGACTGAAACCTATGAAGGTCCTTGGATGGGAGCTATGCTGGAAGACAATAAACGAATGGATATATATTTCAGCTTGCAGGACATTAAGGATAGAATCGGTATGTATACTAATGCCGAGACTTTAACCTGGAATCAGTGGATGAAAAAGAAAAAGAAAACGTGGTTGGATTACGAGACAGCAGGAAGCGGTAATGCTCTGAAGAATCGAGCCACTGATTACACTGACACCTGGTTAGAAAAAGCAGAAACATACGAAGGCTAAATAACAGTCCCCAGGGGGACTTTTCTCCTCCTGGGGAACCAAATAAGGAGAGTAAAATGAAGAAAATAATAATCAAGTTCAATGACGAATTTGACCATGGCATGATTGAGTTTACCTTGCCTGATGGAAGAAAGTTAAATGCTTATGATGTTGGATATGAAAACATCTATACTGGAGATGAGTCTGAACCAAGTCAGTACAGATACAGACATCCCTATGCTGATGAGTATGGCTATGATATAGATGAGTTCGATGGTAAGCCAGTAGTAGAATATGGAGATTTTGGTTTTAAGAACTACGATGAGGATATCTTAAAGTTCTGCAAAAAGGTCTGCCATTATTATTCAAAAACTATGTCTGAAGCCTGGGGTAAGATGGAAAAGACTATGTCTTTTGAGATGCCTGAAAGATATCTAGAATTAATTAATAAATAAACATATATTATAAGATGGCTAAAATAGAATATTTAGGTACATTCGGCCTAACTAAAACATATGACGAGCCTTCAGGAATAATTAGACGTATTAGAGACAAAGGTCTTTATACTATAGAAATTTGCAATGAAGGTTCTCCATGGCGTGAAGACCCAGATTTGATTAGACACTTTTGGGGATTTGGAGATTCTTCGTATCCTATATCAGCGGAAAAAGCTACCAGGATTGTTGAGACATGGCAGTCTAAATGGTTTAATTAATCGAATACATTCCAGCCAGCAGGGAATGAACTTTCCCCCTGGAAATTCTTGATTCTCTCCCACCCTGGAGGAGCATCAACCGTATCCCACCATTTAATCATTTCTGCTGTGAGTCTATCTTTTTCAACGCTTGATATTCCTACTTGTCGAATCTTTTCATATAACGTGTGTGAGTATTTATCTTTTATAAATTGGCTTCTAGCGGTATTAAATTGCATCTCTATCATAGTACCATCAGGAGCTATCCAATTCGTGTTTAAACCCTTATATTCGGTCCCATTCCAGTAGTTCTTTATTCTAGCACGCCTGTAACCTGCAGCCTCTAATCTATTAAAATAAGATAACACATCATCAACATATCTTGCATCATCAACAATGCAAGTAAATCTAACTAAATCAGAAAAGTCTTCAAGCGTTACAGTTTGCGGTCCCCAAAAATTTTCTATAGATTCTTTTTGGAATTTTCTCTGCGCAGATTTGAATCCTTTTTTTCTGTATTCTAGTCCACTCATTTCTATATCTAAATCTTTAGATATTTTTCGTATTAGCCTGGTAATTGCTGGTTCTGATTTTCCAGCTTTAGCAAGTGCTCTCTTAACATAAGGCAGAGACTCTTTGTATGATGTCGGTCTGTATCCAGGTGGTGGTTTCTTTGCCCCTTTTTCTTTAACATCTACATTTATATTTTTATCCATCTTACCTACAGGGTCTATAACACAATAACAATATCCACCACATACGGACCATCCAGAACCTGGAAATCCTAAGCTCTCCCATTCTTTAAAAGGCATAATCATACCTTCTCTGCCTGTACAATCTATACATATTCTATGACCAGAGACTGTAATCCATTCAAAATCACTATTTTCATTATAGCCTCCATCTGAATAAGCCTCGTATTGACCAATAGCAGCAGAACGATTTATCCCCTGTACAATGCCCTCTTTTGTCCCATTTCTTAATTGTCCAAAAATCCTGCCACCTGATGTCATATCGTTTTGTAAGGTCTGCATAATTACATCATCTGATAAGCCCTGTGCTTTCATATTAGATACAGCACCCTTAATACCTTCTGCAAATATATTTGTGTTAAATACCATCCTATCTACAGTCTGAAGAATCATTTTTTCAACCTCAGGAGAAAGCCCACCAGATGTTAAGGCATCCAAAATATCATCAAAGTCATCTCCAAATAAAGCTCTGTAATCTTCAGCTGCCACTCTTTCTCCAGGCTACCCTATTTAGTAAGGTTGTTCTAGTAGCGGCTTTTTTCCACTCAGGGCCGCCAGGCCTACACGACTTTGGAACTCCAAACCATTTCCTAGCTGGAACGTCAAACTCGCCTCGAATTGCAGATTTCTTTGAAGTCGTATAACCAGTATGATGCAGGCCTCCATACATAACTCCCTTTCTTCCTTTATGTGTCATTTCAATAGTTAATACAGGGTTTGTAGGTGCTGCCTGTGTTAGCTTTCTGTTTTCCATTTTACCTGATTCTTTTAATATATTGTCTCCAAAGCCACGCCTTTGTTTTATCTCTAGCGTAGAATCTTTTAGTGGCTCAAAAGGCTTTTCATCTATATCAATTTCTTTGCGCAAATTGACTCCTATTTCTTTGTTAATAGATTTGCCTAATTGATTTATTCCTGTTGTTATATTGCTAGCCAGCTTTCTGCTCAGCTTGTTTAGGTCGTATGTCTTTTTAACTTTCCCACCTCTAGCCATCTTTTCTCCCCATATTTTTATTAGCAAACTTTTTACCAATATCGTACGCTTCAATATAATTTTTTATATTCTTTGTAATCTGAAACTCAACAAAGTTCAAAGCGTATTCCTCAGGATTTTCCAGGATTACTTTTATATCGCCACCAGGCAAATCCACCTCTAATGTATTAATCTGTTTGAGTCTCTGTACGAAGTCTATCAAAAATTGATTGTGGTTGTTGTCCTTGGCCATTTATCTCCCTGTTTTTATCTATTATTGCTTGCGCTTGTTCTATAGTTAAATCTTTGTTTTCTTTTTGTAACAGCTGTGCAGGTGTTACTAAATTATGCTGAATCGCAAATCCATATTTCATAACCTCATCCTGTGCTGACATAGGATATTCAGGCTCATTAAAGTCGATACCAAATGAGGTAGCCATAGCATGGCCATTAGCGGCAGCAACCCTTGCTTCTAAATCAAAGATTGCTTTTTCATAATGACTCCACAACTCTAAATCATCCTGGTAATCTTGGAAAGATTCAAGCTCTTTTATTTTTAAAGCTACGCCACTAGCTGGTCTGTCTCTGTTAGTTTCTGAAAAAGAAATTGTCAAATGATTGCTTTGAGCTACGAGCTCCATAATGGACCTAGCTAATTTTAAAGCATCTCCGATATTACTATCTGGGGATAAAATATCAACGGATGCGCCTTCAGGCAATATAATCATCTGGTCAGAACCTGCTCTTTCAACCTTTTCATTTTCGTATAATCCAGTAGCAGCGTACTGGCCAAACATCTGAAATCTCATTCCCAAATTAGCTTCAGTAAATAATATATTTATTAACTCGTTTGCGTTCATAATATCTATAGCAGGATAACAAAAAAAGTCTGATATCTGATGGTCTTTATGTAAAAAGACAAAAGGCAGCACTCCGTAAAAGTTAGCTTCCTCATATTCTACTTTGCCATCCTCATCCATAATACAGTAGTGCTCTTTATCCCAATATGCGTACAGCATTTTCTCAGTATTAAGAGGGTCATCATGCGGTAATAAAAGAGGGTATGTAATACTGGTGGGCGTGTAGGGGTCATGCACATCTAAACCCACATCAAAATTATATATAGGCTTATAATCAAAATAATTATGGCCATTGATATCTTCTTTCCACTCTATTCCGACAGCGATTGTTCCCAACAGTCGAGTCATCTTTTCAATATGCTTCATTTTAAAATCTTTGTGTTTTGTTAACATATCGTAATCGTTTTGTTTATTAACAGTTCTACTAGCACCTAATGAATAAATTCGAGACATTTTATCTATAAATCTTCTTGTTATGTTAAGCTCAGCAACAGGAATCTCCTGGAATGATTTAGCCTGGAAATATTCTTCTGTATACTGTGCTGTATTGTCTCCATTATAGTAATCTATTAGTTTTTCAATTACATCCTTTCTGCGTTGGTTATAATCTGTTTTTGTTTTCTTTAAAACGTCATTTATCATCTTCTTTGCATTTTGTTTACTGTCTAGCGAGTAGATATCGTGCATGTTATACCATCCTTATTTTTGTGTATCTGATTGGGAACTTATTAATAATACCATACCTTAGCGCATCACAACCATGGTCATGATACCCATCTTTTAAAGGCAATTCTTTTAAGTCAGCACCCTCTCTAGATTCAGGATATCTATAGCTCTCTAAATCCTGAATTATACCAGTGCATCTCTTAGATATATGGAGTCTTCTTTCTCCGTCTTTACTACGTATAAAATTACGAACATGAGATATACCTGAAGCTATGCTTCTGCTGGACTTATCTCTTAATGCGTAAATCCTGTGCCCTGTCAAGGAGTAAAATATCTCAGCCTCCCCTTTACCTACAGAGCTTTGAACCTGGTATCCAGCAGGGTCTCCAAATACCTGGACTAAATGATACTTTCTTTTTTTTACCATATCTGCAAGCTCTGCAGTTTTTATATTTTCTTTGTGTATAATTTCGTCAATAACATAGATATGTTCAATGTTTTTTTCATCTCTAATAACTTGAAACCATAAAACAGCAGGCATCCTATATCCAAAATCAATAGTCATAAAGGTAGGCTGGCCTGGAATATACCTATAGTCTCCTACATTATAATTTCTATCAAAATCACTATATACCTGTCCTGATAAAGCAGTAAACTTAGCCCCATATTCTTGCTCATAAATTTCTTTAGATAAAGTTTTCCTAGCTTCAATAAGGTCCCTGTCGTCAAAACCTTTAGGAAAAGCATGATGATTTTCCCAGCTTGGAGAATTGAAAGAATACCAGTTAGGCTCATTTTGTCCTTGTTGAAATAGTTTATAAAAGTATCCAAATCCATCTGGAGTACTTATAGCAATCATTCTACCCTTTTTATCTGATAATGTAGGCCTCAAATACATCTCCCATATTTTCTTTAAGTTTGGGACCTTGCTAGCCTCATCTATAATAAGTAAATCTAAACCCTCTCCAATTAATCCTGATGGATGCTCTGCAGACTTTCCGCATATCATAGATGAGCCACCCTCCCAGTCAAATTTAAGTATTTGGTCCTTAGCTGAAAACTGGCTAGGTTTATATTTCTTTTTAATAACCATATCCTCATATACAATTCTGAAAATCTTTTCAGAAGTATTATAGCTAGGTGCGACAATCCATACAATTTTATTAGGCTGAGTTAAAACAACCTCAGCTTCCCTGGCAGCAGAATAACTTTTCCCAAATCTCCTTCCGCAACAAGCTACAATAAATCTGTCTCCATCTGGATTATCTTTTTCATCAAACTCTCCATTAGGTGGAAAGTGTAGATTATTTTGACCAGGATGAGGGTCATAATCAATAAATGAAAACCAATTATTTTTATAATTTGTTAAGTTTTGCATAAAAAACCTTTCAAAAATTCTATGGTAACTTATATATTTAAGACAAATATATTAAGTAAAAAAACATATTTCAGGAGAAATTATGGAAAACACAAATGACCAGCAGGTCGCAGAAACACAAAATGAGCAGGTAGCTCAAACTACAGAATCAGCAGAGACTGTGGATTTTGAAACTCTTTATAAGGCTGAAGTAGCAAATGCGAAAAAGCTAAGAAAAAGGTCTCAAGATGCAGAATCAAAACTTTCCAACTTTGAACAAAAACAAATCGAGATTGAAGAAGCCAAATTGAAAGAAGAGGGCGAATTTAAAACTCTTTTAGATAAAAGAGATTCTGAAATCAAAGACTTGAAAGTAAAAGCAAAAGCGTATGACGATTTGCTTCAAAACGAAAGAAGTTCAATTCTTGAAAAAATGACCGAAGAAGATAAAGAGGCATTTGGTAATTTACCTTTAAAGGAATTGAAAGCATTAGATGCCAAGTTAAATTCGCAGAAGCCTGCCCAACAAGGAAATCAAATCTTATCAGGTATGGCTAAATCAGCACCAATCAGTAATAAAAATTATGCTGACATGACTGCTGAAGAACGAAAAGCGTGGCATGAACAAATCCTTTCAGGTAAAAGATAAATTATTTTAACTTAAAAGGAGATAAACTATGGCATTCGGAAACGCCAAAATAATAACTGGTGGTCAGGGCGATGCAACAAATAAATCTCATGATGTATTTGTTCCTGAAGTATGGGCACCAGCAGTAGAGTTAGCATTCAAAAATAAACTGGTATTTGCAAATTATGCAAACGACCTTTCCCCATTTGTTGCAAGTGGTGGCGATAAAATTCATATCCCAACATTTGACCAAATCTC
>CEON01113179.1_pt1 | contig 34856 bp, 19 predicted proteins | sample 530291 | NCBI WGS metagenome assembly CEON01 (sample SAMEA2619888, study PRJEB7988) | marine metagenome | biome: marine biome (ENVO:00000447); feature: surface water layer (ENVO:00002042); material: "saline water (ENVO:00002010), including plankton (ENVO:xxxxxxxx)" | depth 5 m
AGAAGGTGAGCATAACGAGGCTACCCTTGTACTGCGTGGTGCTACTTCGCATACGCTTGAAGAAGTCGAGCGTGGGTTTGATGATGCGCTTGGTGTTGTGTCCCTTGTGATGAAGGGGCAGAACTATGTCGTGGGCGGGGGTAACTCCTATGTGCGTATGGCTACACACCTGCGCCAACATGCGGCACAGATAGGGGGTAGGGCACAGATGGCTATTGAAGCGTTTGCTGATGCCTTAGAAATCATCCCTGCTACCATTGCAGAGAATGCAGGTCACGACCCGTTAGACACTATTCTTGCTATGCGCCACAGTATCTTACAGGGTGACATAACAGTTGGCCCTGATGTTACAGAAGGTGGTGTCAAGGACTTGTTGGCTGAAGGTGTTGTAGAACCGCTTGATTTGGTTAGACAGGCTGTGCTAAGTGCAGCAGAAGTCACTAACGCAATCTTGCGTATTGATGACATTGTAGCAAGACGACCTGTACAGTAGGTGTCGTCATGGGTAAACTCATGGAGAAACTAAAACGCCCTTGCCCTCAGTGTGGCAAGATGCAAGTACCGAGAAGGTTATCCGGTAAGTTTCTTGATGAAGGTAACGAGCGTGTATATTTGATGTGTTGTAGGGTATGCGAACATTATTGGAAAGACCCAACAATGCGTAAAAAATCTCGCTCTGTATTTACAGATGGAAATTAACGCAAAGACTCAATGTGAGCAGCAGTAGGGCAAGCACAAATATCTGTAGGCCATAGTTCTAATTTTAGATACCACCCGTTACCATCATCGTGTAATACATTTCCTTTTTTCAGCACTTCATAATAATGCTGTTCCAATACTTCATAATAACTCTTCATGCTATTCTCACCATCTCTACTAATGTGGTTGGGTGATTACTTGTACCACCTGATTTTAGTTTGAACTTAGTGCCTGAAGCACTGTGGTCTACAAGTTTGTACTTATTTTCTAAAGTATCACCGTTTGCTAAAGTCACAATGTAATTACTATAGAAATGAGAATCAGCCCAAAAACCATTTATTTGAACTCTACCAAATCCTACGAGAGTTGAACTATTTTTATATCCTAATAATTGTAAAGTGTATTTATTACCGCTTGTTTCACTTACAGGACTTGTTGAAGCAGCACCATATTGATATTGTACTCTAACTATGTATGTTCCAGCAGTGGATGCAGTAGCAGTGAATACTCCACTTGAAAAACCTGTTAATGTACCTGACTTACTCCAATTGGTTGTATCTGAGTCATCTGCGGGGAATAAATGGTCAGTTGCCTCTGCCTTATTGTCATAATCAGTGAGAGATTGCCATACACCGAAAAGGGCAGCACCCGCAATAGTCACGGCCCCGCCGGACTCAGAAATTGCTATATTTGACCCCTCAGTAAAGGCTAATGTTTCACCTGAGCCAAGTGTATTACCACCTGCTGTAACTGTTCTTACACTACCACCTGATGCTGCTGCCCATTTAACACCGGATGCTTCGCTACTATCGGCTGTTAGAACATGATTGTTGGTTCCTACTGCCAAGCGTGTAACAGTATTGTCAGCAGTTGCTACAAAAATATCTCCCTTCGCATCTACATCACTTTCCATTACTGCACCTGCGGCATTAACATTGGTTGCATTAGTTACATCTGCCCCATCTTCGACATTAAGATGAGATAGCATGTTTGTTTTATTGACACCAAGAGCAATAGTTCCACTTGTAGTGATAGGTGAACCGGAGTCTATTTCAATACCATCTGAACCTGATACGGCAATACTTGTTACTGTTCCAGCATTGGCTGTTGAACCATCAGCAACATTCAGTGCTGTTCGCACTTCTGCCGCAGTTAAACCTTCCACTGATGTACCATCAATTCTAAGAAAGTCGTCATCTGCTACATTGGCGTTAGCGACCAAGTATTCACCGTTGGCTATACCAGCAGTAATACCATCCAACTTTGTTTTATCAGCCGCAGACATTGAACCTGCCGAGCCTGTTGTCGCCGCATCAATTCCAATTGTCCCTGTGCCTGTGATTGTGCCTCCGGTGATAGGCGCAGATGTGGCAATACTTGTTACTGTTCCAGCATTGGCTGTTGCACCATCAGCGACATTGAGAAGCGTTTGTACTTCCGATTTAGTGATACCTGTTGCAAAAGCGGGTGTGCCACTATTGTCTTCAATAGCAGGTGCGGCTGATGCAGTAGCACCATCAGCGACATTAAGCATGGTTCGCACATCAGCCGGACTAATTTCTTCAATTATACCTGCACCTGCACTATCACGACCAAGTAATCTATCTGTTGCTGATACATTTTGTATCTTTGCGTATGTTACTTGGTCATCGCCAATGTGTGCTGTATCTATTGAACCATCAACATAGTGCTGACTGTCAATCTTATCATTACCAATAGTTACAGCACCAGCACTTATAGTTACATCACCACTTACAGTAGTCCAAGAAGGGTCACCGTTTGCATCAGCGACAAGTAGTTTACCATTACTACCAGCAGCAAGATGTGAAGGGTCACCACTTGCATCTCCTACTATGATTTTCCCTCTTGGTATTCCATCTAATTTAGCAAGTGTAACTGCGTTATCTGCTAATTGTACAGTTTCAATTGAGTCATCTGATAACACACTAAATACAGGAGTAGTAGCGTGACTTGTAGTACAAACAAATCTTGTAAGTGTTCCACCCGCTACAGAATAATTACTTGCACGAGTAAATACTACAGCGTTACTTGCATGTAGGTTCCTTAATTCAATAATATAGCCAGCAGGAAAAGAGCCACTTGTAGTAACTGTTGCACTTCCACCCGGTGTTAGGAGTAATATGTTGGCATCAGTTGATTTGAGAGTTATACTTGTTGCCGTACTTGTTAATACCCTGTCGAATACAGACCGAGTATATCTTGCTGCATGGTTACCTGAATAATATAATGTATCTTTTTCATTGTCAGGTGCGGTTGTACTACTAAGTTGAGTTCCGTGTGATTGCCATAATGCACCTAATCTACTACCTGCTAAGTTACCACTTGCGCCGGTTATCAAACCATCTATTTCAGCAGCACTATCTACGGGCGCATTAACAGCACCTACAGCACCCGATGTAACGGGGGAAAAATAAATTGGTGAAGGTCTTATGAATATTCTTTTATCATTACTTTCTGTAACTGATACCTTCAAATCACCGGGGGCACTTGCATCATACACAACTCTCAGTACAGCCAGCACTACACTTTGTTTACTCGTTAAAGTAGTGAGTGTATCAGGGTCATTTAGGAATGCGGAGGGGGTGGTGGGGTAAGCATTAGTCGCTGTAGTGATTGCAGTTCCCATCTCCCATTGAACACAATTAACACTTGGTTTAGCAGACACATATACAACAATCAGTGCCTCCTGTCCTGATGTTAATGCAGAATATGTCGCTCTTCTATGTGCGCTACTTGTAGTTAAATCAATATCAAGAGTACCACCCGGCCCATTAGCAAATTGATACGGCACACCATCAATAATGGCAGTACCGCCTGTAACTCGTATTCGGTCTACATTTGTATTCTGTTCTACTACACCGGGTAAATCTTCAGGTACATTTTTGTTAGAAGCACTATACGCTGTGTCCTCTTCTAACAATATACCATTACCATGAATACCCTCAAGGTAATTTGTTAATGTTGGACTTTGTATATGTTCACCATCGGTTAGACCATCAGTGAACTTTGCTGTCCCTGCCATTGAAGATTCATTCGCTTTTGTATGTCCTGATAACGGATTTCCTGCCATTATGCCACCTCTATTGCTATCTGTATTACTAATTCGTTTGAGTTATTTTTAGTAACGGGATTGATAGTGTATCTCGCTACAGGTGTAAACTCAGTAGTATCACGAAATTGTATGTAAACCTCTCTTATTTTATCAGTAAAGGATTCTGTATATGGAAGCGTTGCTTCTACCAATAATGATGTTTCATCTACAATGGTAACTGACGGTACAAGTGTGATAGCAGGGCGACCTGCTGAACCATCATCACTTGTAGCAGGTGTACCATCGAAGCCTAAGATAACCTCATTGATGTTGCTTGCTAATGTGTCAAGCAGTAGCCTCTTAATATAATCACTGACCGGAATATAATCGCCTCCTTACTGTTTTGTTACCACCAATCGGAAGGCCACCGGCCTTACCTATCTTACCTCTGTCTTGAGTGCCCTTCACCCCACCGATAAGGTACGCTGTATTAAATACACCACGAGCAGTAACTACCGATGATATTCTCAATTCTATCTTACCAAACAAAGCCAAGTTCTGTTCTACTACCTGCACATAGGTAGCAGGGTTAGTATCATTTGCACCTACTGTAGTACCCTCTGATAAGCCCTGCAATATACCCTCAATACCTGTATCTAAGTTGAGTAGCGTAAGGTCACTAAGATTTCTTACAGGCATGTGTTTGACCTCAGTGACTACTTTATTTTCACCACTAAAATTAATCACCATACCCGGTCTTAATCCTATGACATTTGGATGGCCTTCACTTGTAATTGCACCCTGTACTAAAGAACGAGTTTTCAGCATTTGACGGGCTACTCTTCGTGCAGCGTTAGTGGTTCTTACTGTGCTGTCTACTATAGGTGCAGTATCTTCTCGCACCTCTTCTACCTGACCTTCTACATCATCTACAGTTACAACTACTAAGTCGTTAAGTGCTAAGGGGTGTCCTTGCACTGTAACCCTATTCGATATGTTGTCTACAGGATTTTCTATTTTACTTCCTACCCTAAAGTTAGCGTCTATGTTGAAGTTAGTTTCACTAAATGTAATTGGTATGTACAATAGATTGCCGAAGCGGTCAAGTAATATCATTCTGCTATCATGTCTACCAAGGAACCTTAGTGCGGTCATCAAGTTCATGTTATTGAAATCCTGACCTACGAATCTCATACTATGCTTCCTTGCTGATGATGCGGTAACATTCTTTGGTCGTGAGATATTCACACTTGTAGCACCACTGTTGATTGATTCTCCTAATCTGATAGCCAAATCAGATGTACGCAATCCTACATCTATCGGTTGGCCTAACTTTACTTTGTCACCTACGAATCCTATACCCTCAAGGGTGTTCGCTTTCATGTTTCGCAGGTTGGCTTTTACACCATAGGATGACGAATCAATAGTAGAAGGCAGTAATCGTTGGCTGCTTGCTTCAGCGTTGTAAAGCAACATTGGGGTGTTAGTTGCTGAAATTATTTCATCGTTAAAGAAAGGCGCATTTAGGCTGGAATGACCGGGCTTACGCACATGTGTAAGTTGCACATACGATTCACCTTCCAAAAGTTGATATGCTCTCTGAGGCATAACCTGCAATGTACGGGTGTTGTTTTTCTCAATAATTACCTTAGCCTTGTCAGCCTTTTGTAGTGTTATACGAGCATGATGTACAGCGTTATCAACAAACACAGGTTTGCGTACATGGGTCATAATTTCGTCAGCATCAGTGCTGTAACGACCTACGGTGCTGTCCTTGATTAATGTCATTTCGCAGCACACCTTTTTATTTTACGAGTAATTTTTAGTGCCTGTTGGAGTTTATCTTCATCAACATTGCATTCTACACCCCATGCTTTCAAATGCATTACAAGTGTTTCAGTGGCTAAGTTAGCACCGCTATCTTCTACAAAGGGGCACCCACCTAATCCACCTATGCTTGTATCGAACTCTGTAATACCTGAGAATATACCTGCCCTTACCATAGATAGCGGGTCAGCCTCATCTCCCTTGTGATGTAAATGTAATGCTACATTCAATCCTTCTTTGTGTGCATATTCAGCCCATGCTGCAATCTGTAATCTGTCTGCACATCCTACAGTATCAGCAAATACAATTGTATCACCAAACATCTTAGCGTCACGAATACACTTGATTATTTGATTATCTGAAGTAAGACCGCTATATGGAGAGCCAAAGGCCATAGAAATATACACTCTTACATTTTCTTTTGGAACACCTAACATAAATGTCCTGTAACGCAAAACTAACTCTGTATGTGTAGCATTCATATTTTTCAAATTGAATGTTTCACAAGGAGATAAAACAATGTTGATTTTTTCTACACCTGCTGCTTTTGCTCTATCATAACCACGCTTGTTAAGCACAAGTGCTGAACCCTTGCCGGTTACTACATCTTCAGCATCAGCCATATTTGGTACAAGTTTAGGATGTACAAAGGATGCCTCTTCTACAGTTTCTATTCCTGCATCGTAAAGTGATTGAATTAGTTGCTTTTTAGTGTTAGTATCTACGATGTAATTTAGTGCTTGTAAACCATCTCTTGGCCCCACCTCATACACCTTTACACTAATCATGCCGCATCACCACTATGGTCTGAACTATTGTAGGTCACATCGCCTTTATGTCCCTTTTGATGGAGGGATTGAGAAAACCTTGGTTGTACACTATAGTCCAATCTTAATTCCTTTACATCCCCTTCTTCATGTGACCTTCTGCGGGAAGCATCGGCACGATGATGTTGCAAGGAGTTTTCACTAATTATCACACGAGTTACTTCATTATCTAACAATGTCTTATCAAAGCCTGTAACTTCTGTACCCTTAATCTTCGGGCCTTGACTCATCGGTACTGTATCACTTGCCGATATATCCATGTAATATGCAGGGGCATACGGTGGGTTAGAATCGGGGTCAGTAGCACGAATATAGGAACCTACACTTGCTTTACCATTTTCAACTTCATAAACATACAATCCATACTTACCACCTGCTGTAGCACCAAAGTAGTTACTACCATATTGAGGTGAAGAAGAATGTAGGTTAGAGTTAGACCTAAACATTTCAGCATGTTGTTTGTCTAATAATCGAATAGGGCGCATCATGTATGTAATCTTTTTATCTACAACATTAGTTCTTGCATGGCCGTTTACATCGCTTTGGTATGGGTTACTACTCTTCCATGCAGAAGCGGCTGTGATACCATACTTTTCTGCAAGATAACCTTCTACTTGTTGTATTTCTGTAGTTGTTAATGCTCTATTAAATTGAATAATTTCTGCTATTTCTCCATTTAACTCATATGTTGTTGCATTATCACCCGCACCTATATGATATGTTTCACTTGTATCTTTGTGATACGCTCTTGTAGCAGTGCCTATTACAGTACCGTTTATTCTAAATAATTGAGTGGCAGATGCACCTGCACCATTTCCACCACTAATTTGTCCTACTAAGATAGAAGGTACTCCACTTGAAGAAACAGAATTAGTAGCCGCAGTTATGTTCGCATAAGATGAACTTACACCTGCAAACATTTCCCAAGTATTGTTGTGCTGCATATCAGCCGCAATAGACCAACCTTTAGCGGTGCTGGAAGGAGATGTTGAATTACCAATAATCATTTCGGGGTCATTTGTGTCTGACGATACTGCTGGCACTACAAATATTGTAAACTCATTTGTATTCAAATCAGCAGTAAATGGCAAGCCCAAATTATCCCCGCCATCAAATCTTACGGCTGGCATATTATTGAAAGAAGATTCACTTAATACAAATGTAGGTTGTTTAGACGATGTTGCTTGTACAAACTCATGTCCATTACCCGAAGCATCTTTCCAAGATGTAACAGCAGCACCATCTGCCAAATCTATTTCATCAGCCTTTAACCATAATACCATACCATTTGTAGGAATACCACCCCATTCTGTATCATCAATAGGAGATACGAAGTTGCGTGTTTCTGCAAGGAATGTACCACCAAGAGGATTAAAGTTAGATGTATGACTTAATCTAATTACACCACCCTGCGGTTGCTCACCAAAGTTCAGTGCGGTTAAGTCGTAATCACCAAGTGTTTGAGAGCCTGTTTGCATACCACCGTGTAAAATAACACGCTGCCCTACATTTCTGTCAGTGTGTAGACTGTGCGCTTCAGTGTTAATGATAACCATATTCTCATCTACACCTTCTACATTTTCTGTATCTAAACCGATACGAGGACTACTTCTACTGACAGCATCCTTGTGTGGTGTATCACCATCTACCGTTTCCACTCTGTCACTTACTACCGCTTCGGGCTTGAGTAGTCCATCTTCTGCTATAGCAAGTCTTGCACTTATACCACGAGGCACTTCATCAGATTGTAATACATCATCTCTTGCTCTAATGTAACCATCATTCATGTTAGGCTCTGCTGTGTGGTGAGATAGCACTACTCCCGTAGTGTGGTTTGGCTCATTCAGTTCCGTGAGTAAATCTTCATTGAATGCTGTTGGGTATCTTACTCCATAGCCTCTACCACTATCACCCACTCTTTGTGCATTAGTTGGTAAGAATACATCAACTAAAGTTGTAGAACTATTATTATTAACATTGTTTAATTTACCACCATATTTAGGAATAGTATATCCACTTGATACACTTACATCTCCTGAATTATCAATAATACCTTTAGTATTTACAATTGGTGAGCCATTGTTGTATAGACGCTGATATGGGGTTCTATCATTAGTTCTGTCATACTCATAAATATCAGCACAATCCCATGCGGGTTTAATCCCAAAACCACGAACAGGGAATCTTCGCACATCTTCTCCACGAGTATTACCCCACCAATCTATGATGTAATACTTTAGAGCAGATGATATATTATTAGCCCGTAGACCGTTTCCATCTCCCCACCATTCTCTTATTACAGTTGATTTATTTGCTAATGTGCGTATAGGGCAACCAAATGGTCGTGTAACTCTCATACCGTCACTGTATCTTACTTGCCTTTCAGGAATATCTACACCTAACATACCACTAAAGTTAGTTTGTCTTTCCATAATTCCAACATATTTGTTTCCGTATGTAGGATTAGATACGCCACCACTCCCACCAGCGTATGTCCATGTTTGGCTTTCTTGTTGAATAAGTGGGCCATGTTGATAACCTCCTGCTATTTGTACAGGCGCAGGTGTGAATGTTAATGTTTGATTAGTTTTTGAACCTCCTGTAGTAGATACACTCAATTCAAAACTTGTTGCATCATTAATAGATGCTACAGTAGCACCACTCGGAATATCTGTCCCACTCACACCCATACCTACTACAAGTAATGTAGTAGAATCCATAGTAATAGTAGGGTCATTATTATAATCACATGTATCATCTGTAAATGATACTTGAGATTCTCTAAACGCTCTTGCGCCATATATAGACCATTGAGGTTTGTTGTATGGTTGTCGCAATCCAAATCTATAACCAAATGGCCGAGTACGAGTTGGGTTAGACACATCTTTGTATTTTGATTTAATTATACCAACTGTAGCATCATAACTTCCATCATCTCCACCATCGGTGAATAAAGGATTATTATAGGCGTAACTTCTTGCATAAGTCCAAGAAGTTGTCACATAACTATACCCGTCAAGTCTACTTGTTAAAGGCCCACCACGAGAACCACACGGCCAAAAGTTACCATAATTAACTATAGTAGCATTATCGGCAAGTTCCCATCTCCCACCTTGTGCATAGAATTGTTGAGCACTACCACCATTTAATGACACTAACGAACCATGTAAATCATCACCCGATGCCATACCACCATCTGCGCCTAACATGATGTTTACACCTGCTGTGAGGTTATCCGGTATTGTTTCATTTACAGTTATACGGGCTGATGGACTTGATGCAAAACTCGCTACAGTAAACACTATTCCATCTACCATAATAGTTGGTGTTCCCGACAACCCTGTAACAGTATTTACAAGCATTACATGGGCAGAAGCCTTTGATGAAAAAGTAATTTCCGTGTTACTGCTATTTTTATATTTATGAGGTGGGCGAGGTGTTTTTCTTTGAAATCCAAATGGCCCCATACTCATAAAATATGTAGGCTCGTGATAACGAATGGTTTCAAAGTGTTCAGGCATACTGTTCAATGGTTTCTTATCCACTGCTCTATCAGAAGTAGGTGATAACCATGTACGACTTGAATCAGAATAGAAAGTATGAGGGCGACCAAGATTTGGATGCCACATACATAAAAACGCATCAGGCATGTGTAAACTGTTTGTATCTCTATTACCCTGCAACATTTGCGGTAGTATTCTTGTAATAATGCTTGTTTTAGAATCTGTAAAGATACTACCTGATGGTCTAAAATCATAAGCACGAGTAAGGCGTAATTTTGTACCCGCAGTTAAATTGCTGGTGAAAGAAGATTTTGCTGTAATAGTAAATTGCTTTGGTATGTTCATATTAGTTGCATCATATCCACTACGCTCAATATATGTGTGAGTACGCCTTACACCGTCTGCATCTGTGTATTCTAACATATTTCCATAGTAGGGCACCATTGGGAAGCCTCTCGCATCATCCACCGTAATAGTCGTAGATGTTACAGACACCACAGTACATATAGGATTCAAACTTATATTTTCAAGTATTTCGTGATATATGTCAGGATAAATACTTGGATAACCAGCAAGAGTAATTTGACATCCTATACTACCTGCACCTGCTCGTATAAACTCATAATAGTTATCAAACCTGTGATGTGATATATGTCTAAACCCTGTTGAATGATTACCACCTGTTAATAAGTCAGGGCCGTGTTGATGTACAAAACTCCACCACGGAATATTAGTTGTATAACCCGGTGTGGCTTTTGCAAACATTTGTGGCACATACGGTAAAGAGTTCTTTACGAAAGCCGGTGATTCAGTAGCCTGTACTCCTAATGGGTTGTATGTCATTAACGGTGGAATATTAGTGAAATGGCTCATGTGGTCAGGGTCGTGGTCTATCATAATTTCATTAATAAAAATCTCACAACCTCTAACATCTGCCATTGTAGCGTTTGCTAATACAAGTCCTAATCCACCTGTGTCACTATCAGATTCTCTAATACCTATGACGAGTCCTACCTGCTGACTTGTTAATTCATTAACACTACCATCAGGTAAATCATTAGCAGGGCCGTTTGCATGGAAACCTAATAATTGTGATTTGTGAATATTTGGTTGTATAATGATTTGATACGCACCAACTTCTGAAGGGTCAGGGAAGTGCCTATCCAATGTATAGTTAGCAGCCGCCTCTAAAACAACAGTATGCCCTCCTGCCGCATTTATGATACCGGCTTGACCTTCTGAGGCTAATACACCGTAACCATCTGTCTTAATCTTAGTTTCAAACATTAAAGTGAATGCGCCACCGTGTATATCACTTGGCCCACTTGGGGTTGCATTTAATGAACTAAATCTATGTATTGCATCATAACCATGAGATTTAGTTGATAAGGTAGTATTAATATCAGTTTTCAAATGGTTTATGTTTTGCTCTTTTATCAATGACTTTTCTTCAAAGTCTAATGTCGCAGACCTTGTAGCAAGATGTTTGTTGTATAATCCTTGATATGCAGGATGTGCCCAATGACCCGGTAGCATAGCCATTGTTGGGTTTACAAAGTGGTGACCCATACGAGGCGCAGCCAATGGGGATAATCTTGGTCGTCTAAACAGTATCTTTGGGTTTTCCTCTGTACCACCACCTCTAAAGTACAGGGTATGGGCTGTATCGGGGCTGTTACCGCTTACTTCAGCGTGGTCACGCAATCTTCGTGCAGCAAAGAATCGAGTAGAACCAGCAGGTATGTAATACGATGGGACTACCTTGTAAGAAGATATATCACCCTTAATTATTTCTTGGAAATCAGCATCCCCTACGCAATCCTCAAAGGTGCTTCCATTGATATTTAGGAAACTTGCCACACCACCTTTACCGGTGGTTGGGTTGTATAATCTCAAGAACTTGCGTGTATCTCCCGGCCCCACGGTTTCATCATATAGCGATGTAGATGGTGCAGTATTTACAGTAAGTGTAGTTCCACTGTAAGATACTGCTGTCAATTCGTTAGATACCGCACCAACAGCGTGAGTGTAGTAATTTGGGTGACGATGGGAATGAGTGTTACCATTCTTTGTAATGTGGAAGAACAGTGTTCTGTCATGGAGTTCGTATGATGTTTCTAACGGTGCATTACCTGTAGCAATCTCCCATCCTTTGTAAGTGGTATCAGGGAATGCTTCTCCTGTTGCCGCTTGGCTAATGTGTTCCCAATTATGGTCGCTGTATGTGGGGCTTAATCTTGGCCCTGTTGTTTCATCAGTAAACAAATGCTTGAGGGCGGCACTTGAAATTGGCCTCATCATACCACCGCTACCCATAGTTTCTGTTTGATATGCTTGCAGTGCCCCGAATCCCGGTCTGATAATGATGTTACCGGGTATAGTATCAGGGTCGGGTAGTCTAATTTTTAGGTTAGGTTCGATACCACTGTTAGCAATAGATGGTGCTAAACCTTCTGCACCTCTATCTGAAACTGTATTGTATGTTCTAATAATAGTACCAAACGGTGAACCACCCTCAATAATGTGAGTTTGGCCTGTATCATCTTCTACCATTATTTCTTCAAATTGTATTTCTTCATTAGGTATCATTAGTGCATTTCTCAATTCATCAGGATGTTGAGTTGCCAATTGAGGATGAGATAATTCTTGAGCCTGTATAATTGGGAACATTGCACTGTTAGTGGTTTCAAAAGAAAACCTGTTTATACCATATATTTCTTCACCCATAGTAAAAGCATTACCACCGTTTACTCTTGTAGTAAAGGGTATAGCACCAAGCCCACGAGCATTAGATGCAGGTAAAGATAGATTCCCTCCATCCATGCGTTTCCATACTACATGTTCTACTGAGAAGTTTAAGGTTGGGGTATTACCCATCAGACTTCTTGCGTTTGTCGCACCAGCCCAAACATCACTTTGAGCATATCTTGTCATACCCTGACCGCCATTACCAAAACTTGTAGCCCTGTTTCTTTCAACTTCTGTAGCATCATCTAAGAATATACTACCCGGACTTTCATCTAAATCAAAGAATAAATCTCCTGTTTGGTGCAAACAAGGTTCAGCATTTTTCAAACTGCTATCAGCAGAAATTGTAGTGTGGAATAAATCAGTAATTGTAAGAGGGTCAGTATTATCTGCAATTAAAGCCTCAATGTTTGGCCCACCATTAGCAGGTGCGACATACCTATCAGCACTGTGAATATCTTCACTCCACTGATTTGTACCGGCAAAAGTTAAAGCGGTAGCAGCACTAACACTTTGTAGCACTTTACTTCTTACTGCTAACCAATCACCCGTTGCTGTAATACCGTCACGGTCACGCTTTGCAATTAATGGGAGTTCTCCCTCATAGGACAGAACTAAAAATGCCCTTCCAAACACACCTTGGTTGCTGTGTAAAGACTCGATAACATCAGTACCATCATTCAGTATGGTAACAGGTTTATTTCCGTATAATGAGTTTTCAGCACTTTCATATGCGTAGCCTGAATATAGAGCATCAGTGGATGATAAACCTGTGTTCCATGAATACGCTGAAGTCAATACTGCATCAGCACCGCCTCTGCCGTTTATTGGGCCTGTACTTTCAGGTGCATACTTTAACGGTGAAATATTTGGAAGGTGACCAAATGTATTCATTACCGATGATGCTTTACCATATGGTGAGAATCCTAACATTGGATGCCAAGCACCAAGACCTGCGGCATATACATTAGACGAGCCTACTTTTAGAGTGTTAAGATAAGAGTATCTTTCACCAGCCCAACCTACTGCACCTACAGGTCTTGTACGGTCTATTGCATCTACTAATCCGCTAAAGTGTACACTTGATTTATGAAACAAATTATTTTTATCTGCTGTGTTATTTACAAATGTATTTACTCCTGATTTAGACCAAACATATACCTTAGTTGGTGCGTTTAATGCACCTGTTCCTAATAAGTCAGGGAATGATAAATGAGGTGCAACACTTGTGCCGTCACATTTGTTATCCCAAGTTGTTATATCTTCCATAACAGGCATTCCACTTATTCTATTTGGTGCAAGATGGAATAATACATGCCATGTACCACCTATATCTAATACTTCACGAGAATGATAACAACCGAATGTAGGTGCATCAGTGCCCGTTGGGTCAGAAGGTAATCTACCTCCTAAATCAGTACGAATCCAACCCGATGCAGGTAGTTGCTCTAATCTATCTTGAGTATTGTCACTCGCCAATTTTGCTAAAATGTATGATTTACCATTACTAAATGTGGTAGCACTTGAAGTCGTATTCAAATTAGCAATGTTTGCTTCATTCAATGTACCATCAGATAAGTTATAATTAACATAAGTTAATTCAATCCAACCGTACCTATCTTGCCTCATTGATGTTCCCATAGATGGCATAAAGGTGCCACCAAGAGCCTTTAATGCACCCTTACCGGGGTTTTCATTTATGGCTTGACCTATGATAGTCGCTAATTCTTCACCGTTTTGACAGCGTGTTGCATCAACAAGTATAGTATCTCTAAAGAAATCTGTTGCTGGTTCTGTACTACTCCCCGCTAACCAATCAGAGTGTAATACACCCGATGCTCTGAAGGCTGTTGGTTGCATTATGTTATTAGATTCTTTAACCACACGATAGTTGTCTTTTTCCATAGGTGGGTTGAATGACATTTGCTGGTCTAACCAATTCCCACCCGGATGATAACCACCATCCATGTGCCATGTCATATCCGCACTCATAGCAATACCATAGTAACCAATGCTACAATGTTGATATGGGTGAGCCTTTTTGTAATCAGGTTCATTAAGAGTTGTTACTTTATATTCAGTGCCGGAAGGAGTAGATGTAGTAGTAGGATTGACAAAGTGTTCCCCATAGTGATAACCATGTTCGGGTCTTTGCATTAAACCGTAACCGGCAACAAAACTACCACCACCAACATATGCCCCATCTCCAATGTTAGGTATTCCTTCTGCTGGTGACCAATTTAATGTCTTTTGGTAATGAAAGCGATTTCTTCTACTTTGGTAGGTGCTACTTGGGGGGCCATACTTCCCATCGGAGTTTTTAATTTCATTTGGAAGATTTACTCCTGATGGCATTTTACTCCATGTGTTACCTGTAGTAACAACATAACCCGGATGCGGTTCTACATCACTTTTTGCAGCAGTAGTTTCTGTGAATGGGAATGATTGACCGGGGCCAAATATTAGATATGTTGTAAAGTATTTTCCATCTTCGTCTGCACCGGCATAATCACGGTATCTTGCATTTTGATGTGGTATTCTCATCACCATAGGCACTGCTTTTTGCGGTACTATTCCAGCCGTATATCGAGCAGATAAGTGTGAGGGTCTATTTGTAGTTCTTGAGTATGTACCATTCATCAAATCAGGTGAAAGGATGTTATTTTTATTGAATACAGGTGGGGTGATACTTCCTCTATGTTGATTTAAGAATGGTGTACCGGGGAAGAATGCTAACATAGCGTTACAATCTAAGATGGCAAACGATGTACTAATTTCATTTGCATTTTGAATACCCGCAGTACCGGTTGGGCCGGTGGAGTATGGGTGTGTATAAAATGAAGAGTAATCGTTTTGCGTACCATCATTGATGTCAAGTACCACACCACTGAAACCACCACCAAAATAAAGCGGCACACTGTGGTCTATACTGTCCCTACCACCCATAAAGTGTACTACAGGTTTGCTTTCTATGCTACCGTATAAGCGATAACCGGTAAAGCGTTTATCTCCATGTAACATTAGTATTCCATCATTAGCATCATCAGATGTAGCATATTTTTCTAAGAAGGCATCATTTGCATCCAAGACTTGTATATCTTGCATTGATGTTGAACCTTGTTTAGATGTAGCGGTAGCGAATGCTTCATCACTAAACCATATTCTTGCTGAACTACCAAATGATAATATCTTATTTTTAGAGTATTGAGTGGCACTTTCTTGACCAGCAGGTTTCATCATGTGGGTAAGATGTTGAGCAGTTGGAACCGTGAAATGAGTAGTAGCCCCTGTGTAACTACTAAATTGCACTATACCGTTATCTAACTTAGGTAAAATATGGTCACCATGTACCGATGTATAATTTATACCGGTCAAATTATTTTTCCAATTTGTGATATTAATTGGGTCATTGTATGAATCTACTACAACAGGTGTTGGGGTATTACTATGATACCCACGACTCTTTGACCTAATTTGTAAGATTGTACGAGGTAAGTAACCACACCCTGCTTTTCTGTTTTTATCTATGTTAGCATCCGATACAGGTTTATGTTCTGTATCAGGTGCATTGATAGTCCATTGATTTAGAGTAGACTTGTCTATGTATTTGTATTCACCATATTCAAGGTGTGGTGCTTCGATACCCAAGTCTTTGTGTACAGTAGCAGAGAACATAGTAGACAGTGGTACAGCACCACGCTGTGGATTATGCGCTCGTATCTTAATTGCATCAGGACTTACACCCCATTCTCCAAGTGTCCTACCATCTGCTGCATAAAAATCAGTACAATCAAACGATACACCTTCTTCGATGTTAGGGTTTTGTAAGTTGATTGCGTGAGCAGTAGCCACAGCAATAATTTCATCAGTAATTAAAGTAGTCCAATTTAATCTTGGAGTTATAATTAATCTGTGAATCTGATTATTGTTAAATGTGGTAGCAGAATCATTCAAAGTGGCACTACTATTAGCGGCAGTTAAACTGTGAGATACTGCATCATTTGGCCCTATTACACCAAAGAACTGATGAGTGCCACCTACTTTTTCAGTAGTTCTTGATGTGTAAGAAATTACTGTGCCCGTTGAACCTTCACGATTAGTATTAGTAAACGGGTCAGTGAGTTGTATTACACCGTTTTCTTTAGGGAATCCAAGATAACCAAGTATATCAGGATGGTTTGCTAAGTTACCTGTGTCGAATGGTGTTTCTAAAGTAAGTGTCAATGTGGTGCTGTTCCATTGAATATAACAGTCAATTCCAACATCAGGTGCAGGTACACCACGCCATTGATTACCACGCCAAGACTTTTCGCCTTCACTTGTATGTAAGCCCGATATATCCATCCTACCTGTAACATCACCCCAACCAAGCATGTGTTGTCCTATGGTAAAACCACCTTGACTCACATCGCTATCATCAAAGTAAATACATACTTCTTCATCTATGGTTGAAGGAATAGTGGTCAATTCATTAGCAAACTCTTTTCCTAATTGTCTGTAGATGTATCTAACACCATATCCTCTTCCCCTGTGGTCGGTAAATCTTACACCGTATAGTGTACTATTTCCTATACTATCTTCAGTTACTTCAGCAGAAGGTACATGTGTAGAATATGAAGTAATAGCAGTAGGGTCTGTATCTCCTGACTTAATAGCCTCATTGTATATCTTATCAAAATCAGTGCTACCTTTTCTACCGAATCCATGCTTACCAGCAATAGGTGAGAAACCGGGTACACCGCTTGCTACTAAACCACCAAAGTTGATTCTGCCTACTGCTTGGTTTCCAGCCCTTAGTCCTTTTACCAAAGTCATTGACGGACTTTGGGACTCAAACGACTCATCATTTACAGTGTTCTGAGATATACCACCAATATGCGCTGATATATTACGCTGTATAGGGTTAGACACATTATCTCGTCTTGGTGCAATATCGTGATTACTTGCAAACGCCTCGTCAGGTCTATCTTGTATTACCATTTCTCTCAAGGTGGTAATAGGTGCAAACGGCCTACCATGTCTATTGAGTGGCATAGGCGCAGGGTGCATGTTTTCGCCCGTTGTTTCATCAGGCTGTGCCCAAAAGTTTCTGAATCTACCACCATGACCAATTAGAAATTGAGGTTGATAATTTGACTGTCCTTTACTGTTGTCTAACCAAACACAGAAGTTACGACCACTTGCACCCGGCACGGTAGAATGTATTACTATTGAAAATCCTTCATTACCATTTATGTCCTCAACAACTCTACCAAGATGCGCTCTTACATAACCCATGTGAGAACCCCTATCATGGGTTTCAAATGCCACATTCTCATCCCAAAACGGAGATGGGTCGTGAGTAGAACCTGTAGCGGCAAAATCAGCATTGATGTGTGCTGAAGATGGGTCTTTGTTTTCATCTAAAATGTCAGCCCTTACACCTATTCTCGTTAGGTCTAATCTTTCGCTTTCACCGGGATATTGTTGAGAAGGTCGCCTTGCATGAGTTCTACCATTCAAAGCACCGCCTTGATTAATCACTCTTACAATTTCTCTTGCTGCTGCTTCAATATCGGTGACACCTTCTTTAACTCCAATCTCACCCATGTCTACAGTCATTCTTCTTACAAAGTCCATTTCAGTCCAATGTTTTAGATGTTGTAATCTTGTTTCTTCATGGTTAGTTAAATCAAGCGCAGTATTTCTTTTACCCTTCAAACAAAGGAATGCTGAGATAACACGAGTACCGTCAGGTGTATCAAACATAGTGCTTGTATCTCTTAGAGAATGAGTTGCAGGGTTTTGAGTTAATCTGTGTTTTCTCAATTTATTTAACAATATATTTTCTAAATTGGCCTTTCTTGACATTTTATGTTTTTCAACGGCCCAATACACAGACGCTACTGCGGGTTCTACTCTTGGTAATACACTGTCACCTAAGTTATGGGTATCAGAAATACCTTCATGGTAAAGACCTGTATGCACGAAGTGACCGTGACCCTTACCTTTACGGTGATTATTATTACCTGATGTAGTAGGGTCTTTTAGATTGTAAGAATCTACTGTGCCACCTGTACTTTGAGTCAAGTCTTTTGATGTCATACTTGGTATGTTATGTGCATATGCGCTTTCAATAAACTTAGATTGTTGAGTCCTACGAATAAATCTATTTTCAGATGGGAAACCATTCATTACATCTATTTGTGTAGTCAAGTAATGAGGTGCATTTCCATTTATTCCTGAAAGTATTTTATCTAATCTACCCGTAGCGTTCTTACCCGTACTATCCTCGTATGGAATATTCTTTGTGAAACCTATAGTCGGGGTAGACGCACTCGATTGTACCTGCATATGAATATCGTGGAAAGCAATGAACTCACGGTCATGTGCTACATCATAAAGTAATACACGAGCATTACCTTCTGTAGCAAGGTAGGGGTCTACATATGCTATGGTGGGTGCTTGACTTGCATCCAATCCAAACGCTTCATAATTTAACTCAATAGTTTTGTTTATATGTTGAGCAAAGTTTTGTGCAGTTTCAAGACAGGTATTACCTATCAAGAAGTTTTCAAGAGGTATGCTATCACGAGGGCTACCCGCTAAAGCACCCCTACCACCGTTAAACCCACTCCATACTTGTGATTCATTTAGAACCCCACGGCTTTTACAAAATAACCCTTCAATAGCGTGAGGATTATTCAGTGTCATATTCATCCATACAGTATCACCATTACGCAATCCACCTTGTGCATATGGGTGTAACCAAGAGCGATTTAATACAGCATCAAAATCTTCTACTATGGTGTCACCATTAGCAACTGATATGGTATAAAATCCTGAATTAATTGTACTTGCACAATTTTCAGTTAGTTTGACTATCGCACCCTCTACTTCAAATGAAAGTGTTTCAGAAGAAGGGCTTGAGAGAAGTCCCGTTGCATCTTTATCTAAAGTAATTTGAGTGCTTGAATCAACTGATAATACATGAGTATTAGACTGAATACCATTTCCTGAAACTGCCATACCTACTACAATATTAGAGGTACTTGACATTGTAATGGTGGGGCTATTATTAGTTACTTCACAAAGTGCTATATCAAAATTAGTCAGTGGGCCATGTGTATTTTCGGTTACAGCACTTATTTCCCCAATGTATCTAACAGAATGAGTTCCTTTACCATATATTTTGTCACCTTTTTTTATGTTAAATCCTATGGTATTAGCACCCGCTTTTAGATATGTAGATGAATGTTTAATACAAAACTTATCTATGCTGCCTCCTACATCTACTACAGAAGCCCAACCTGAATCAAATAGACTTGTAGATATTTCTTGACTTGTAATATCGGATGGAGTAGAAAGTGATTTCCAAGAACGGGTTGCTTTTTTCAAGTAAATTGTTTTTCCAATCATATTAGATGTAGTTAATGCAGTGCGGGCACTTATTACTATTTGCTGTTCTGAAGTTATAGTGTTAGAACCGTTAGCACCAAAATAAATAACTTCTTCAGGTGTATCTATTTCTACTTCTGCGATATAAAGTAAATCACCTCTTTCAAAATCACTTACCCCGCCTGAAGTAAGAGAAAATGGGGGGTCGGGGAAAGAGGAAGCGTCGTCTAATGTTAAAACATATACTCCCCCTTTTAATTCAGCATTTACAATAGTTGCTTTTGCTCTTCCGGATTCTATACGAGGGGCGTGAGGGTTAGCCAATGGCCCTGCTTTGAACTCCACAGCACTGACATATTGGCGCAATCCATAATCGAGATTACCACCCTGAGTTTGAACATTTGCGCTGTCATGGTAGAAGTTAGACCTACCCTCAAAATCAGAAGATGGGAAACCAGCACCACCACTTATAGGAACTAATACTTGGTTGTTTATTCCTGAAGTAATATATATTTTAGAGCCTACTGTAGCGTTTGCTTTGAAGTTTTTAGTAAATCCGTTTTCATACCCACCACCAAGTGAATCTATGTTAAGTGGAATACCAATAAAACCGTCAGATGTAGGGTCATTGTCATAAATACCCCAATCACCACTCGCTAAAAATATCCGTTTATACGATAATCTTGCCTCTAAGTTACCAAAACTATCTGTCGCAGTAGCACTTGGGAACATATGTGGATGAGAAATATATATCTTTATTGTGTCATTATTACCATCAGAAGTAGTGTCTACTTCTTCAACTTTAGTTATAGTGGCACTATCAACATAATTTTTATTTTGTACATTGTAAGAATATGCTGAAAATACTTCTTTATCAGTTGCCTCAACATCTTTAGCCCTACGACCCACAGGAGATGGATTCCAAGTATGGGCTGTATATGTTGCATCAATATGCAACTTCATACTGTTGTCAGGGCCGGGGAATATACCTTCAGCAGTATGGTCGAAAAATTGCTTAGGGAATACAGGTATCTCTACCATTGCTCTTGTGCTTGCATACTGTGTACCAAGTTGATAATCGTGGGTTACATCACTGAGAGTTTGGAATAACCTGTCATTTACAGTGCTGCCATCTTGTGTTAGATTGCTGTTATCAAAGTCAGCATCATTAGAAATATAGAATGATACTGTATAATCACCAACTGCTGTATCTAATAACACATTAGTCCCATTCATCCAAGCATGTAAAGTAGGATATGCTCTACCCGCAGCATCCAAAAACTTTCTTTCAGCAATAGCATCTGTGTCATCAAACAAGAAACCGGCACCAACTTTAGATGCGTACTCTGCACTCGCACCATCCTCAAGATATATTCTCCCAACCTTTGGGAAGCAGATTGTACCCCAAGATTTCATATCAGGGGATTCATTGTTTAGTGGTCTTACCGAAATGCTTTGGTATGTGTTAGAAGTATCAGTATCTACGAATACAGCCTGTACCACACAGTTACGCCTTGTAGAACCGGGTAGCCTCATCAGTGGGCTTGGGTCGAATGTAGGCTTGGTGTTCACCGCCCCCTGCCCCGGCCCACCAAGATTGACAGTAACTACAGGGGAGTTAGGCTCAATCTCTTTGACAATGTGTGAGTCAGGAGAACCACTACCTATTGCACTGACATTTTCATTTACGAAACTGTCAGCAATGCCCTTACCGATTACAGATGTAATCAAACCATTTGTTTCAACATCCTCAACATTCTTGACTCCACGAATACGACACCTGCTCATCAGTACCATTAGACTTGCGATGTTTGGCACCGTATGAGTTTCAGCAGTGTTAATCAAAGATAATTGATTACTCCTTAATTTATTTGAAGGTTGCACGAAAATCTTAGCAAATATACCTTGCTCATCATGAATCCTTACATTATCTATAATGTCGAATATCTCAAAGTATCGTGAAGATGTAGTAGTAGGCCCGATGTCAAATACACCTGTACCGGAGTTCACTGTTAGTGGTTGTAAAACAGTATTACCTATATCATCACTATCAGTTTTATTGTTATTTACAGCAGAACTTCTTGCTTCAATAGTTAATCTATGATACACAGATTCGTGAGTTGCATTATTATGAGAGCGAGCGATTGCTTTTGGTGGGGATGCCGGAGTAGCATTTACATCATTATTAGGTGTGTAAAGAGCAGGAGTTGTACTGTAATCTAACTCAGTATCACTTTCTTGCCCACCTGTGTTATCTCCAAGAAGAGTATGTGAATCTTGTAAGTTTGCACCATACCCGTCTATTGCATCAGTTAGAGTGATTATACCTCCGGCAGAATACAATGTAGTGTTAGCAAGGTCAGCCGTAATTACATCTAAGATTCTCGTGCTACCGGTTACTATATGATTACCTGCTGGTACTGTTTTTTCTACCATCAACATAGGGCCGGAAATACCCATACTTGCACCGGTCAAATCTATTGCATTGTAATGTATTTCTACAAAAGGTGCATAATTGTAGGATGTTTTTAGTGCAGGTACATGAAGCAAAGCGATTCTACTTTGTGTTTCAGGTACTAAATGGTGTAATCTTGTAGTGTCATTTATGTCACCAAACTCAGGCACCGGCCCTTTCAGCATAAATGGTGCATAATCAAAACCCGAACCACCAATAGCAATCAATTCTTTTTTACTTGCAGGTAACCCATTATTGACAACAGACGCTACAGTAGAAGAGTTTTTTATTCGTGCTATGGGTGCTTCTATAGAATCATTGTAAAAATCTATCAAACCGTTCATTGTGAACATATCTTGAATAGATTGAGTAGAGTTTTCATAAACCATTTCTACAATATCAGCAGAACCATCTATTTGCTGGTCAATTATCATATCAGTGGGTTTTGGGAATCTTCGCATAAACTCGTGACCTGTTACATGAGAATACAAATGTCTACCACTGTGACCCACTTGGAATAATTCATCTAAGGTGGCGGGCCAAATAACAGCAAATGGATTATTTGGGTCACTTGTTGTAGTAGCCATACGAGATGAATATACAAAACCATGATTTTCAAAGTCACTTTCATCAACAGTCATCTGCCCTGTCTTGTCAAAGATTTGAGTACCATAGTGTGGTGGTTGATATGGCTTACCTGTACCGTTGTCAATTAGTAAATCTGCACCTATTACTACGAAATAATTGTCTACATCAGCAGTGCGAGAATGTAGTAGACCTCTCAATCCGTTTGTACCATTTACGAAATCAATGTGAATACTTGATACGGTAATTACTCCTGTTGAACCATTTATGCTGTGGAGTCTAACTCTTTCAGGTGGGGATTGGTTTGGCTTGTGAGAATTACGATTTACAGCACCCGGATTAATCATTAAATTGTAAGGAGTATGTGCTGAAGCAATGGTGGTAGGTGAAGTAGGAGTAGAATAGTAGTCAGTTATTTTGTAGTTACCCATACTGTATGGGCTGGCTCTAAAGTCTGTGGTAGGAGAAGATGAATCGTAGGCTTTACCTGTTAGCCGAGCAATCAATGCTTGAGCATCTGCGGCGGGGATAGTGAGCGTAGTGGTTGTACCATCAGAAGCAGCAGTAAACGCACTAAACGAATAAGATTCTTCGATGATGTCAATAGGTTCTTCAAATCTGAATAAGGCTGTAGAACTTGTAGTCTTAATGGGGATTTGCGGTAGTAGCATTTCATCATTGTATTGACTTGTCATATGTAGTGCTTCAATAGCACCACGGAACTCACCACCCTTACCACCAACATATACATGTCCTGTACTGCGGGCTACACGAGTATCTTCTGTAACAGTTTGACTCGCTACCTCAACACCATTTACATTTAGAAATACTTTACCTTTCTTTAATCCAGCAACCACATGGTACAATGGCCTGTTTTTGAAATTGAGATTAGTTGCTTCATCTAACCCACTATCATATCTATTGAAAGAATCGTGAATACCACCACTATCTTGTTGAGGAAATACAATTCCATCCCATCTTGTAGACTTATCATATGCTGTTGTAACAGTAATGAATGATTGACCTAAAGAAGATTCAGTGGCTAACGAAAACTTTGCTGGCCCCGGCGTGTCTACAGTACCCATCTCAAGAGTAAATTGATTGTCACGAGATGCGATAATCCCACCGCAATCAGGTATTACAAATGTTTCAATGATAAACACATTATCGTTTTTACCATTGATATTGGTTTCATCATCGCTTCCTTCAAGTACATTGATAGATACATTATTTCCTTGAGGATTGCCTGTACCGGTTTTTTTAAACCTACCTTGAGGAATAATAATAGAATCAGATACTCCATCGAAAAAGTATGCGTGACTACTACGACCAATTGCTACCATATTATCACATCAAATAATCCAATCAATCGGTACAAAGTTAATTGTGAAACTGTATATTGGTTCACCACCAAGTTGTACAAATGTAGCATCTGCAATAGTGCCTTTGATTCCGGTATATTCTCCGTCATACGCACTAAACTCTGTACCAACAGGTTCAGCGTTATCTGCTGTTTTATCATCTACAGATTTGAAAGCACCCGTTGGCATATAGAATAATGATGAATTATCATTAATTTTTGAAGTAAATGGTATTTGTAATCCTATGATATAGTCACCGTATTTCTTATCACCTGATGCTACAAGACCGCCAGCACGAACAGTTGATAAAGCGGCAGATGTTAAACCACTAACTATGTTCCCAAGCCCTATACCACCGTTGTTAGAATTACACAATACAGCATATAGTTCAGCCACTCTATCACCTGCGCTGTGTCCATTAGCAGACGAATTATTTTTACCTCCACTAAACTGAGTAGTATGTGGTTTATCTGCAACTGAGGGCCATGCAGAAAAAGAAGGATAACTTGTATTACCGGTTTTCCCTACAGAGTTTTGTACAAGTTTCACCGCAGTATTAGTTGCACCGGTTGTAGGGGAATCAATTACTGTAGCGGTCATACCAAATATCACACTTCTAAGATTTATTAATGCTGCAAAATCGGTTGCTATTTCGGTGGCACTTCTTTGAACACCCGTAGTGCTGTTATAAACACCAACCCAATGATTTTGATTAAGATAACCTTGAAAACCATAAAACCCACTAAATGTTAGTGTACCATTTGTATAACTTCCACCGCTTGCAGATTGAGATAATTTAATTGTGGTAACATCGGCTATTGCTGTTACAGTAGTACCACCGGGAATATGAGTGCCCGTAACTGTCATACCTACAGAAATAGACTCCGTAGAATCTACAGTAACAACATTACTACCATCTGTTACATCAGCAGTGGTATCTGTAAAGTTAGTAGGCTGTTGAGTAAAATATATTGAACCATGCGTAACATTTGCTAAACTAACAGCATGATTAGCAGTGGTTGCATCATTAACAGTAGTATCTTTAATTACATCTAAAATATTACCATAAGTTGCAAAATTATGAGAAGCAAATCCTGTTCCAAAAGAAAATGGAATAGAATCAAAATCTATCACTGCTGTAGCGGCTTTAGCACCAACATCTGAAAACTTATCATCATCTGCTATGATACCCTCCATTGATATTACAGTGGAAGGTAAGTTCATATCAAAACCCAATCTTGAACCACCAAAAAACGGCATGGTAATTGGAGTTACACCTCTTTGTACATTCATAGTTAATGTAGTACAAATTAAATCAATAGTATTACCATCATTTCTAACTAATCTAATTGGGGTACTCATCAATATCTACCTCTCATTGTTGCACCACCGATATTACGAGCCATCTCTTGCTGTATCATGTTACCAATCTCACGAGCAAGGCTACGCTTGTCTGTGCGGTCAGTAATACCCCCTGCATTCACTGTTATATTGAATGTGCTTCCACCTAAACCAATACCTTGAGGGTTGTTTCTTTGAGTAAGAGGGATAACTGCTTCCGGCCCATCTTCACCAATAATCGCTGTTGTAGGTTTATTGACAATACCACCTTTTGCTAATTTAGGTATGGTAGGAACCCCTGCATCAGAAAGACTAAACGAACCAAAGAAATAATCAAACTCATATTCAACTAAATCATTAATAACTCCGGTCATAAAATTAACTGCATCCTTAATTGGTTGAACTGCGATAGAGAATAGATTTCCTATTCCATCCCATACCAGTTCTAAGTTTTCTAATGAGAAAAAATCCATTAGTGAACCCGGTATAATATCAAGCCAATCCCATGAAGGCAACAGGTCACTCCACTCAAAATCAAATATGCTGGTAAGATTTTCCCAACCTGTTTCTACTGAGTCTGTAATAAAATCCCAACTATTTCCAATAGCAACAAAGAACGCTGCAATCGGGAGTGCAATGTATGTGTCCCACGCATTACCAATAGATGTTATAGCATCATCACCCCATCCCGTTAAAGAGTCCCATGAGTTTTCCATGTAACCCCAAAAATCTATCAACGGGGTATAAAAATAATCAGTAAAGAAAACACCAATCGCATCCCAAGCATCAGTGCCCCAAGATTTGAAAGAAGCCCATTGCTCTTTACACCAATCCCAAAAATCACCTAAAGGTTTCAAAAAATTATCGTTAAAGAAGGATGCTATACTATCCCAAGCATCGCTTCCCGATTCTTCAAAATCCTCCCATTTTTCTTTACACCAAGTCCAAAACTCCCCTAAAGGCCCAAATACATATTCATTGAAAAACGCAGCAATTGCATCCCAAGCATCACTACCCCATGAGGTAAATGCACTCCATTTTTCTTCACACCAAGTCCAAAAATCACTTAACGGATTTAGTAAATATATGGTGAAAAACTCTCCTGTGGCTGTCCATGCGTCAGAAGCCCATCCTGAGAAAGAAGTCCACGCATCTTTGAGCCAATCCCAAAAATCCTTGATTGGTTGAATAAAATACTCGTTAAAGAAATCTGAAACTGCTTGGAATGCTTGAGTAGCCAAAGTACCTGCGGTAGTAAAACCTGTACCTATACCCGACACTAAGCCGGACATACTACCCAACATTGCTAATAGTGTCATAACTTCACTCCCAATCTAAAAACGAATAATCTAAACTTACTACTTCTCTATCTCCACTTTTTGCTTTCTGTTTTTTCTGCTCTATGTTTTTCTTATTTTCATCAGTAGCCACCATCGCCCAAACAAGTGATTGTTTGAAGATGTTATTTGGCATTGAATAGACTTCAGTAAGGGATATGTTATAGTGCTTTGCAATGATATACGCCCACAGTTCTATTTGTGTTTGGTAATCTTCTGCACTATCGTATTCTTCTTTTTTGAGGAATCTATCTACCCTCACTCGGTCTGCTTGGTAAACCCCCCTTGCAGACTCTCCATCATCTCAGTAGGTTGAGGCATAATTTTACAGATTTGGTCACCAACATATCCTTTCAATGAAAGTAGTTCTTTCTTAGATAAATCAGGGTTGGTCTTTGTAATCCAAGTAGAGAAAGCATACTCCCAATAACCTGCTAAGTCTAATGATACATCGCCTTTAGATACACGAATCATTTTTTGTGCGGCGTTTTGGATGTCTAAGAAGGATATGTCCCTTACCCAAACTTCCATGACTATACTATCATCATCAGGGTCTATACTGATTGTGTGTTTAGTCGTGTCATTATTCTTCAACAATAGGCTCTTGTTCTGTATTACTGTTTTGCTCATCAGTTTCCTCTCCATTGGATGCGGCTACCTCATCGGTAGGGGCTTCCGAATTATCTTCGGGGGCTACTTCTTCAGTAGGGCCGTCAGATTCTTCTTCAGGAATATCATTCTGCTTTAATCGTAAAATAAGTTCAGCCTTTGTGCCATAAACAGGTAGTCCACGCTCAACACAAATAGCCTTCAACTCTGCTACGGTTAGTGAATCGTACTTTTGAATCTCTTCAGGGAATGGGTTGGCAACCTCTTCTTGTACAAGTGGGTTGATTTCTTCTACCAATACCTCTTCTACAGGGTGCAAAAGGTCAGATACCATAGCATGAATACCGTGGTTATCTAAGTCAGCCGTCATTTCTTCGCTAAACTCTACACCGTTTACTTGGCATACCCATTGAGCATAACCAATTGCGCCAAGTCTGCGATATTTGTTTAATGACTTCTTCATATTTTCACCTCAGTATTTTGGAATTGTATCACGAGCCAATACTTTGATTGCCTTTGGCATAATTTTTAGCACCGACTTTACTGCACCCTTATCTTCAGGGATTTGTAATGGTGCTTCAACAATATAATAATCATCAATTAACAGTATCATTTTCTCACTTGCGCCCGAAGCAGTGTTTCCTGTAAGGTTCTTTTCAAATGAAATGCGGATTTGGTTGGTAGTAGAATTACCTTCACCATTGACACTAAACTCGGTTCCTGTTCGCATCTTATGGAAGAACACAGGGTCGTCTACAATAATCTCCATTGTCATTTCATAACTTGTTTGACCTTCAACCATAATAGATGTGTTTCTTGCACCAGCAAATGGCACTTGGTCTGTGGTTGCTGAAGATGTTTGATACTGACCGTTAATTGTGTGGAATCCTTGCATTCCGGTTTGGCCTGTTAAATTGAAGTTTAGAACTTGAGCAACTTGCTGACCTGCTATGTTGATACTACCATTGTAAAACATAAATGGCTTCTGTGTGCCCTTTGCAATACCGGAATTGATACGGCCCTGTTCAGTAGCGGCTGTATCGTCAAACATTCGATGAGAAGCATATCTTGTAATTGGGGATGCTTCTAAACGACCTGTATCGGTATAACACAATGCAGAGTTAAAGTTTACAGATAATCTTAGTGCTGCATCGTTATCAGTAGACATAGTAAAATCTGTGACTTTACAACCACGATATACACGAGTCAATTCTTTAGTATCTCCTGAGCCACCATCTGTAGTAGATTCATCAGTGTCCATATCTCTTCTGCGTTGAGATACTTCAAGACAGAATGAAGGTTGTGTGCTTCGTGAAAACAAAAGGTGGGTTACGGGATTAGTAATAGTTCCTGTTGAACTTACTGTTACAGGAAGTGAACCTGAAGTATCAGGGTCACGAACTTCTACATCGGTGCCTGAATCGTGAGGATATAGTAGCGGCTCATCTAAGTACAGAGTATTGTCATTTTCAGATATTCCAATCACTCTTCTTGCTTCAGACGGTTTAGCATTATCAAACTCTAAATCAGTTAGTGTTCCATCCCATGTACCACCATCAGGTTCATGGTCACTTACTACAGGCACAATAGGTGTATCGTCACGAATCTCTATGTAATCATTAACAGCGATACCTGATTTACTTGCTACAAGAATAGAAGATTGACCTGCATTAACTGCTTGAGATAATGTAGTGGCTACACTCCCACCATTGGGCGAATGAATTAACTCATGTCCAAGACAATACTTCAACCACCGAGCAGAGTGCATAGCCACTTCAAAAGAACCACCTTCGGTAATGAACTTACCCGGCACTTGTACAGCAGTATCACGGCCAAGTCCTACAACATGGTAACGCTTCAAGTCTACCTTAGTTTCAGGAAGTGTAAGCGCACTTGTAAGACCGAGGAATTGGTCTATCTTACATGATTCAGTCGCATTCCCCGCCTCCATTCCTACATCTATTGGGGGAGTTTTGTAAGGTAATATTTCTAATACATTACCGGGGTCTACTGTAGTAATATCATTAGTAATCATTTCCGGTGTGATTTTTATGGTAGTTTCTCCATTTTCTACAATGGTAAATACCCTACCATTGCTAACTAAATCTTGAGTATCTATATCATTGGAACCCGCAGCATCATTGGCTGTAAATACTAACTGAGAGCCTACTAACATATTTTTAGGAAATCTTAGTTTATGTGTTCCCGCTTCAAATAATGTAGTATTAACTTCTGCTTTGAAAGTAAGTGTAGTAAAACCGTTACCTGCTACAGTTGCTATTTGCAATCCTGCATCGGATGCTGAGTCTGTTCCTATTCTAATTTGTAATCCAACTTCAGGCGCAAAAGATACTTCTGCTAAGTCGCCCTTGTAAACTGTCGATGGCATGTTTTTTCACCTATGGTATTAATTCCGCAAGTATTACTACTTCTACTTGGAAGGTCATACGAAACAAAATCTTGCTTCGGTCACTCAAATCTGTCCGAGTTTTGAATACTAATCGGTCAAAATTGGTGCCGTCGCCTTTTCGCTTCGTATGTATCAACCTCCGTACTTCATTCTCAAGAGCCTGTAAATGCTTTCGCCCCTTTGTAGTTCGGACATCTACTGTAATATTTATGCGTGTCGTAACGAAATCGTAAAAGAGTTCGGGTGCCTCTTCGTTATGCGCTGTTTCATAGCACAGAACATAATCGTGCTTTTGTAAATCAAGACGCTTACCATGTTCTGCGGTTGTATCAGCAATATCCACTACTACAGGGCGGTAATTGCTTGTATTACCTCTATTCCAATTATCTTTGAACAGTGCAATTATAGCATCAAGTCCTTCAGTCCATGTTGCTACCATGTTTAGCCCTCCTTCTCAAGTAATTTTTTGTAATCAATTGGAATAAAAAAACCATCCTGATATTTCATATTGAATCTTTCAAGGTCAGGATTTTGTCTTAGCATAGCCCTATCAGTTGCTTTGTTAATTGTGTTCATTTGGGATTCTGTAGCGGGTTCTCCTGTAGAAGTATTTACAGGGTAACCATCCTGCACTTTGAATCCTAAAGCACTTGCTTCTACCATCAACATTTGCTCACGAAAGTTTTCCGGTTGAGTAGTAAATTGCTGATAAAATTGCTGTTGCATTTGCTTATCTTTTTTGAATAATTCTTCTTGAAGCCTAATGTGAACTGCCTCACCTTGCTTCTTGAAGTCACGCTCATCCATTATTCAAACACCACCAATTCAACATATTTTGGCAGTGTTCTATCTATTTCAGCCTGATATAATTGTACCTTGCTTGCAAGGTCAATATTCTGTGTACCTTCAGGAATTAGCACACTTCTATCATCCGACATTAGTAATTCGATTGCAACCATCTTGGTGCATATATCTTCAATTGCTTTTTCAACATATCTTTCACCATAAATGTACGCTACCTTGATTGCATTCCACTCAAAGAATGGGTACGAGTTATTGAAGTACACAATACCCATTTCGTGGTCGAGCCACCAATCACGAAGTCTTGCATTGTCACCACTTGCTGAACCACCCTGCAAATCTACTAAGAAAGTAGTTTGAGTAATAGTCCCTGTAATAGCACCTAAACTACCTGTTACTGCCACACATCCGGTAAATGATGTGGCGGTTTTGCCTGTATAACGGAAAACATCACCGCTTGTGTCTATAGCCACACCAGCGTTTGCAAATCCTGTAGTAGATGCTACATTGATAGTTGTAGAATCAAGACTTGTAAATGTGGTACTGTTATCTTGCCCTTGACTTATAGAAATATCAGAAGAAGTAGTTACTATACTACATACTTCACCGGCTTTTACTGCTCTCATAGATGTCAGTTTTACAATACCTGTGCCATAGTCTGCGTTTGCTGATGCTAAAAACTCATTATTCACTGCCACATTAGAAGTTGAGCCTTCCAATGTAAATGCAGGTGCAAACTCGGCTGCTGTTTTTCCTACTCTATCCTCTTTGTTAATTAGGTCTGCAAAGTTTTGAGCGACAGTAGTTGCATCGAAATCATCTCTCCATTGATTAGTACCTGTACCCTGTGCTAATGTAGCGACACTACCATTACCGGGTGACAAATATATTGCTGAAGAGGCTAAGTTAGATACATCATCAAACTTAATTCTGACTTCAGCACCACATATCTCACGATAATCGTCACCCTGCCATAGTTCAATGCGAAGCATTTGCTGTACATTACGGAATAAAAGTGGGCTTGTACCTACATAGTCAGTATAGTATCGCCTTCTGTACGGTTTGTATGTATCGAAGTTAATGTACTCAGCACTTACAAGATAAGGTCGCCAAGCATTGCGAGTCAAGTTGTCTATACGGTCTTGCATCTTTAGAATCACATGGTCTACCTTAGCCTTAGTCAATCCACGAGTTCTTCCATTGGTGAATGATGCTTTGTTTTGTACATACCCGTTGTCTGCTACTTGAAAATCAGCAGTAGTTAATGAAGCACCGCTAATTGTAATTTTAACATGACCTGATTTAGAAGATGTACCCCTACCTATAGCGGTAATTTCTAAATCATCGTGGCCGAATGGGTCAGCATCACTGTAAATACGAATCTTGTCACCTACGCTAAATCCTACATCTCGGTATTCATTCCCTGTAATGTAGATAGCATCTGTGTCAGCATCAGCACTCATTAGTATAGCGTCTTGTGCGCTAATCTCAAGAAGGTCTGCTACTTTTTGGGCTGTAGTGTACGCTACTTCATCAGGATAAAGTGGCCTTGTCTCAGGCTCACCGGGGCTGAATACCATTGGCACACTTTACACCCCCTCACTGCGATTTTAACAAACTCCAAGCATCTCTAAATGCGGTTTGTCTTGATGTTTTGAAATAATCAGGATGGTCAGCATCCATAGGTACATGTTGCCTTTTTGTTTTAGTATTTTCAACCTCTTCTTCTTCATCGGGCTTTAGAGTGCTACGAAGATTACCTTGCTCATCGAATACATCAGGAGTTTTAGGTGGTGTGTTAAATGTATTACCCGGACTTGTTACTATAGGTGGTTCAATTTCATATTTGAAACTCCCATCCGGGTTTCTAAACTCATCATCAATTAATGACATTTCACTTTCTACATCAGGTGTAGATAAATCTGACATCAATTCTTGACCTTCAAACGGTATTCTTTCACCCATGAACTTTAGTCCGTATTTCTCAGGATTCATTACTGCTTCTCGCATGAGTGCTTCCCTTGCTTGCTCAAACTGCTCTCCTGAAGCATCACCGCCAGCCCCTCTCAATTGCTGTGCGGCTAATTGATTAGCCCACTGTTGCAATCGTTTTTCTTCACCCTGTGCAGTTAGAACCTTCTGTCTATGTGGTCGCATTGCCTTTATCAGTATTTTATTCATAGACTTCACATCCTTTTCTTTTCATCTCTATGTCCTAAGTTGTATTCCATAGGTTTGTCACACGCACCACAGGTTTCTCTCCACAGAAAATGTAGGAAACCGCAGTGAGTGCATCTCGTACCTGCACCGATGTTTAACACATCGCCTATATCACGATTACGCTTACGCTGTGCACTCGTAACACCTGCTAATGGTTTATCAGAATTGGTAACCGCACTACTATTGTAATTCAAATCGGACTTAGTGCCCTGCTTTGAGCCACGCATTATGTCCGATAAGTCAATGCTTCTAACATCGAATCCCACACCACTCACCTCAAGCGAGTTGATATAGAACTACAATAAATGTGTTACCGAGAACTGTGATACACTCAGTGCCTAAGATAGCATTAGTTGCACTTGCACCCGTTACCGCTTGAATAGCGGTATTGATTGTTGTTTGCAAAGCGGAAGCGTCACTAAACTCCTTTGGAGATAGTGGGCCTACTACCTTAGAGGCTACTTTACTCAGACTTGCCATTGGTCGTCACCTCAAGAACGGCGACCAATTACTAAGAAAGTACCCGGATTAGTAGTTTGACCTGTTAGTGGTGGCTCAATTGTAATTGTAGTACCATCAAAGGTTGCTATGTCCTCTGATGCACCTACAACTGCTGCGTATGAAGAGCCACCTGCAATATCTACATCTTGGTGCTTCAATACTTGCGCTGCACTAAAGTTTACGATAATTGCATCTATTTCTATTAGCATATCTGCCAATGAGATTGATGTATCACCTGCACCAAATGAGCCTGTTACTATCATTCTGTCACCGAATACTGTCGGTCTTGGGTCTATTGTTACTGCCATATTATTCTACTCCTTCTTCTATTGGATTTAAGTGCGCTTCTACGAGTTCAAGTGCCCTTGTTTTAGTGACATATCCACTGCCTATATCTACATTGTTGTCTGTGAGCCATCCTAAAATATCTCTTCGACTCCAACCGGGGTCAGGGATGCCATCACCATCATCAAGGGACTCACCCCCCTCATCACCTTCTATTAGGAAGCGTGACAAGGGTAGGGTGTGTCGCCACTCGTCTAACCAATGTTGGGTAACTTCCACTTCTTCGCCCCTTAACCAAGGGCCAATAGTGTCTGCTCTACGCCTTTCATAAAAAGGCCCAAGAAAGGTTACTGTAGGCACTTAATCACCTTCAGTTAAGCAACATTACGGTTACAGTACCTACGCCACCAGCAGTTTCACTGTGTAGAACAATTGCCGGGTCTGTGCCGCCTGTCTTAGCAGCACTGCTTGCGTCACCTGTGTTTGTGAAAGTTGCAGATAGAACTTTGTCTGCTACTGCAAATGTAGTACCAATTATTCCAATCAACTTTGAAGCACCTGCGGTTAGAACCAATACTTGTTCAGCCGCATCTGCCAATGTAAATTGGATTGTTACCATTCGCATACTACCGACAGCGTTACCATCTGTATTTGCTGCATTGAATCCTGTAAGTGAGCCCGGATAAGAGCCACCTGCATTACCATCCAACCAGCCTGTTTCATCTACAGGGGTTCCTGTTCGCATATCAAGGTCTAAAAGAACTGATACGCTACCTGTGCTGAAGTCTCCATCATCGAAAGAAATTGTTAATCCCTTTTGTGTCTTTGTCTCTATTGCCATAATTTTTCATCTCCTTAATTATCTCCAAACAACCTCACTTTAGGTCACGGATGGAACCATGACCTCCGAAGAAAGTA
>CEON01001836.1_pt1 | contig 34695 bp, 34 predicted proteins | sample 530291 | NCBI WGS metagenome assembly CEON01 (sample SAMEA2619888, study PRJEB7988) | marine metagenome | biome: marine biome (ENVO:00000447); feature: surface water layer (ENVO:00002042); material: "saline water (ENVO:00002010), including plankton (ENVO:xxxxxxxx)" | depth 5 m
GAGGTAACAACATAAACATTAACTCCAGAACCTTCTGAAAGGTGACCCGAACAGAAGTTTCCTTCTTCGGCTGTTGAACCTGCCGCGCTTCCAGTCTGAACATAAAAATTTAAAATCCTTTCATTTAACCCATCAGTAAGATAATATGAAAAATCTACAGAAACAGTAGGGGGGTCAAGGACTAGGGAGTCGATTCGTGCAAGCTGACCATATTGGTTAACGTCTTGACGATTGATGGTGTAACTATAGTTTGCACTTTGCACCCTCGAAAGCTGAGCATGTTGATGTTTGCCGCTTGAGAATGCCTCTTTACTTACATATAGTCCTTCGGATTGGTAAATTACTCTGTTTCTGGCCATAATAAAAGATTCTTTCTGATGTTTACAGTTTTATTGTTAAAATATGAAATTACTGAAAGCGATATCTGAAGAGTTGTATGTCAAAATCAATAAATCCAACATATAGCTCGTTAGCTAAGACATTTCTTGTTCTGTCGCTTAACTTTGAGGTTCTCACTTTGTCTACAAAAAATTCCGTTCCCGACGAATATGCGTTTTCTACTCCCGTGTAATAATAACTACCTCCTTTTAGGTCTCCGAGTTCAGTAATGGGATATCCAGACATGGGAATACGCGGAATGGATTCGTTTACAGAGTCCATAAAAATAGAGAGAACTCCGTCAAGTTGATAGGTGTCATCAGCCAAAACCACAGCTTTGGCATGAACAACCGTATCTTCCATTCCTCCAAAAGCAAAAGGCTTGTTTTCTGAAACATCTGTAGAAAGAAAAATCGCAGGAACCACATCGTCATACGGTTCAATATAATTCCACGGGCCTGAGGGTAGTCGTGAATTTACTATATATTTGTTTTCTATAATGAGGTCATCCTCTGTGTCATTGGTAAGGTATACGTTAAAATCTTTGACCGCGAACTCTCCAGTCACATCTAAGTCTGTATTACTTCCCGATATAAGTGCTCGCCCATTATCAAAATCTAAAACTACTCCGTCATCTCTTCCTGAAAAATTTCCTCCAATATAAACGCCGCTAGCAATAGTAGCTCCAGATACCGAAGAATCTGTTACCCATTGTTTATAGGGGCTTCCGTAAGCTTGATATCGAGAATCAAGGCGGTTATCTGTATAATGGAAAAAATCCCCCGTAGTATTGGTATACGCCTCTCCCTTGGTTAAAAGAAAGTTGTCAAACCACATAGAAAATGCGGTAGTTAATTGATGCTGGAATTGTTCTTTCATGTTAAATCCTCAAATCTTTTTCTGTATTTACGCAAAAAAGCAGAAATATAGGGTTGGTTGTGGAACTTACCCGCTCTAACCTTTACACGGGTTTGAATAGCTGCCCCTGATCTACCCCCATCTTTTCTCAATAAATATCCAAGACCCGAAAGACCTCTCTCTATTCCTTCGGCCCAGCTTCTTCCAGTTGCCCATGGAAGAGGTGTCACCGAAAAAATGTCTTCAGGAGTGGGTAAGTCAACCCTAAAAGATATCCCCAAACCTTTGTTTTTAATTTCTTTGTCATATTGTAAAGTCAAACCATTTAAAAGATTTAAAATTGGAGCTATTGGCTCAGTTCCTTGGTCAAACCCAATAAAAGCAAAAAGATTTGTCTTTTCATTTAAGGTTCCGCTTATATTTGGTGCGCTTGGACCCGCCATGATTTCCTGCGTGATAGGGTTTGACAAGAATTCCTCTATCATTTCTTTTTTAATTTTTTTAAATTTATCTTGAGCCTCTTTTTCCATTTGTCTCCTCATGGCCTTGGGAGCTTGTCTCTTTAAGGCATCTTTAACATCTGGAGGTAAAAAGGTCATTAGGACTCTACGGGGCTAAGGACAAATGTATAAAACTGATTAGAAGTAAATCCGCGAGGTTGTCCGTCACTTTCAATAATAAATTTTTTGCCATCAAATTCTACCCTGCGAGCTTCGCTTAGATAGTTATATGCATCTTCTTCTACTACGATATTTACCGTTCCATTTGCTACGACAACTTTATTTTGGGTTCCAGCTTGCTGGCTCGGCCCGTCATCAGTGAGATATGCCTCATCCATGTTTTCATAGTAAATTCTAGCTGAAAACGTTTGAGAAACCGTAGAATATTCAACAACGCTATTAGATCCAGTATTTGTCCTACGATAAAGAGAATTCCAAGAATCACTAGACGCTATTAAAGTTTCCTTGGCGTTCTTGTAAACAGTAATTGTTCTGGCGAATGTGGTGTGAAGAGTTCCCATGAGGGTTCTCACTTTGTTTATTTGGTCTTGTGATAAAAATCCTGCCATGTTGATTTTTACACTTTTATTTATATAATAAGATAGGATTAAGGCATGGACGCTAAAAAAAAATTAAATAAGGAGTCCGACGAGTGCATTTCTAGGCTTTTTAAAATGATGCTAATGATGGTTGAGGACATGAAGCAAGATCATGATTTTCATTATGAAAAACTATATCAGCACATTCCTCAGGAATATCACAGCATTATTGATACGGCAAATCACTTCACCCCCGAAAAGATAAACTGGATCAGGAAAAGAATTTTAGATGTAGGAAACGAATCTATTAGAAATTTGCACTCAAACATTGATAATTATACAATTACTTTCGTTTTTAATTAAGGAATAAGGCTATGGAATTTAAAGAATTATACTCATTTACTCTAGAAGAAGAGAAAGAGGTTGAGAAAACTCATACTCGAAAAAACAAAAAGGGGGAAGAGACAACTGTCACTAAAAAGGTTAAAGAGAAAACTCCTGTGCGAGTTCGCTTGAAAAGACCTTCTCGCAGAGAACTAGAGGAGGCAGAGTTAGAGTATTCTGTAGAAATGAGCCGCTGTGTAAAGAAGGGCATTCTCACAAAGGCAATGCTTTACAAAAAGTATAGCGACACTGGCGGCGTTTGGAGTGAAGATGATGCAGAGCAATATGGAAAGCTCTATAGGAAAATTTTTGAAATCCAGAATGATTACGCTCGTCTTGAGACGGTAGATAAAAAGACCGACAAGCAAAAGGAAAAGCTCGAAAAACTTAAAGACGATTTAGCTAAGACTCGTCGCCTGATTGTTGACGCAGAATCTTCCATGCAGTCTCTTTTTGACCACACAGCCGATATTAAAGCTCAGAACAGGTTGCTTTTGTGGTATACGTTGATGTTAACTCATATTCAACGGGAAGATGAAGAGGAGCCAATTGCTTACTTTAATGGAGAAAATTTTGAAAAAAAGATTGAAGATTATTATCTAAAAGAGGAAGAACTTGATGAGTTTTATTCCGCAGTAATCAAAAAAGTTACAACAATTCTTGCCTTCTGGTTTTTCAACCAAGCTTCAACCGCCGAAGAGTTCAACAAATTAATGGAGGACATGGAAAAGGGTGAAGTGTGAAAGAGAAAGAAGAGTTCTATATCTCTTTAATCGGTGAAGCTTTTGACGGCTATACCGAAGCAGTTCTAAATAATCAAGATGTTTATATAAAACATGTAAGCATTAAGGATCAAAGGTATTTACATAAATTTTATGAGAAATACCGCCAAATGGCTCTAGAGAGAGGTTTAGAGACTGAGGAGGAGAGAATTAATTATGTTTTAAAAGAGGGCATTTGGACGGAAGAGGATGATCAAAAAATTTATATTTTAGAAAAAGAAATAGAAAATCTTAAAAGCACAGTAAAAAGCTTATTTCTTCCATCTCAGAAAGAAGCTATGCTGCAAGACATAAAGTCAAAGGGCGAAGAGTTGGCAAAGGTTAAGGCCAAAAGATCTGAGGTGATGGGCAAAACTGCTGAAGATTATGCGACATCAAGAAGTGGAGACGAAATTTTAAGATTTTTGTTGTTCAAGGATAAGGAGTTAACTGAACACTTATATACAGACGAGCAGTTTGGTGAGTTGGAGGTTTGGGAAATAGTGAAAATTACAGAACTCCAAATGAGCGTAAATGAAAGATTAACCGATGCGCGAATTCAAGAGGGTGTATTGCGACCATTTTTTGCCATGTATTTGCCCTTGTGTGAAAATGCCGCAGACTTTTACGGAAAGCCTATTATTGAATTAACGAGCTTTCAGTTGCGCGTTGCCTTATATGGCAGAATGTTTCATAATATTTTTCAGCATACAGAAAATATACCCGACAGTATTCGTCAAGATCCAGAAAAAGTTCTAGCATATTCAGAAGGGCAAAGAAATCAAAATTCAGGCAAGTCAGCAATAAAACAAGATGCAGATGCATCTATGGTTTTTGGCGCTACTAAAAGCGACATGAAAACATTTCAAGATCCTCAAGGTAATAAAAGGTTAGCGGAAGAAGCTGAAAAGCATGGTGGGCAGCTTAATATGGAACAAATGATGCGATTAGCTGGGCATGATGTGTAAATCTTTGTGTAAATACAACAAAGGTTTACGGAGATGCCATTAAGAATACCCACAGTTCAAACAGGTTTAGAGGCCAGCATTCAGGCTGCTGCCAAGAGTGCAGGTAAAAACCTAAAAATAAATTTAGGAACCAGCGCAAAAAGCATAGAGGGTTTATCTCAACCCTTGGGTAGAATTACTGGTAAGGCAGACCAGTTCACCAAATCAATGGAAGCTGCCAATGCCCGTGTTTTGGCATTCGGTGCATCAGTTGGAGTCCTTTCGGCGGTAACGCGAGGATTCCGAGAATTAATTAACACTACGGTTGAAGTAGAGAAGTCGCTGGCGAGCATTAATTCTATTCTTGGAGGAACAACCGCTCAGTTAGACAAGTTTAAGTCAACTATTTTTGAGGTGGCTAGAAATACAGAACAGTCATTTGATACTGTTGCCAATGCTGCATTAGAATTAAGTCGTCAAGGTTTAAAAGCTGAAGAGATTACAAAAAGACTTAATGACGCGATGATACTCAGTCGATTGTCTGGTCTGGGAGCTTCAGAAGCTGTAGCGGGATTGACTGCTGCGCTTAACTCATTTAAAAAAGAAAGTGTAACCAGTGTAGAGGTTCTTAATAAGCTCTCTGCCGCATCTGTTAAGGCGGCTGTTTCAGAAAGAGATTTAATTGAAGCTATTAAGAGGTCAGGTTCTGTTGCTCAAACTGCGGGGGTAAGTTTAAATGAATTAATTGGTGTTGTTAGTGCGGTCCAAGAAAAGACAGCAAGGGGAGGTGCTGTTATTGGTAACTCTTTTAAAACAATTTTTACCCGCATTCAGAGTCTAGATAAACTTGAAACCATGCAAAAATTGGGAGTTCAGGTGACTGATGCTTCTGGCGACATTTTAAGTGCAACAAAATTAATTCAAAATTTAGCAAAGGTTATATCAACTCTTCCCGAGCCTAAACAGCTTCAGATTGCAGAAAACTTAGTTGGCAAATTCCAAATCGCACCTTTCTTGGCGATCCTTGATGACTACAATTCTAAAACATCAAAAGCCATTGAAATAACCTCTGTAGCAGCTAATGCTACAAATGAAGCTTACTCTCGTAACGTAGCTCTTAACGAAACTCTATCAGCAGCTATCAATCAGGCCACCGTGAACCTTAAAGAGTTAGCCAACACTCTTGGTGAAATTGGAGTAACAGATAGTTTACAAAATATTTTAGGGTTTTTCAATTCGCTGGTTGGTAATATACAAGAACTTTTAAAAGGCGAGGGTATAGGAAGCGACTTTGCAAGGGGTATAGTAAAAGGAATAGGTGGTGTATTAAGTGGACCTGGGTTAGCTATCTTTGGTGCTATTATAGCAAAGCTTACTATTGATTTGGTAAGATTTGGAACTGGATCTTTAACAACTTTCTTTGGTTTAAATAAGGCAGCAAAACAACAGGCTACTTTGCAGGGCCAGATTGCATCCACTCTATTGGGCAATAAGGGTATCCAAGAAAGGATAATGGCTATTGAAAATAGCACATTAAGCATTGAGCAAAAAAGAGCGGCCCAAATTCAATTTTTCACCGTTGCTCTAAATGAGCAAATGGCAATCATGACCCGTATGCAGTCTATTGCGGGAAAAATAGCTCCTGGGGTTATGGCGGGAACGCGAGGAGGGCGAGGAGCAAGATCGGCGGGAGGGTTTATTCCTAATTTTGATGCGGTTCGCGGTTATAGTGCGGAACAAGCAGATATAAATAAAGGTGTAGGAGGAGTTTCTCGCTCAGCTAAGCCCGTAGTTATCCCTAACTTTAATTTTGGCGGTGGTCAAAAGGGGACGATGATAGCTAATACTGGTGAGTTTATTGTTCCTAATTATGCTGGCGGGGGGTCTGCCATATTCAATCCAGACATGGTTGAGAATATGGGTTTGCCGACCAACGCCAAAAAAATAAGGGCTGGCGCTGGTGGTTATATACCGAACTTTGCTAAGGGCATCAATGCTAGGGGGAAGTATATCATGATGACTGGCGAAAAGGGTAAGGGCGATGTTCCTACAGGCATCAGCGTTTATACTTCAGTTGATAAAAACGGGGCTAGAACTTACACCAAAACCAAACCGAAAGGTGAATCCGAAAAAATTAATGTCCCTGTTTATACTCTGCCCCAACAGATGCCCAAGGGTGCGCTAGACATTGAAGAATACACGAAACAGTTGAAGTCCACAGCCGCTAATCAGGCGGTAAAACAAGCTAAGGCTTTATCTGGTGGGCAAATGCCAGAGCCAGTAAAGCTAAAAACAATTGGAGAGAAGATAAACAAAGGAGCTTTAAGTGGTTTTGCGGGAACAATTTATGAATTAACTTTAGCTAGTCTTTTAACAGATGAGGCTTTCAAGCAATATGCAGACACCACTGACACCTCTCCCTTTGATTTAGCCTTAAAGGGACAAGACAAATTAATAAAGCTATATGGGGCTTCATCTAGAGCGGAATTTGCAGAGGTAAAGGGAACATCAAGTGATGATAATCTAAAATCTGCTGCATCAAAAATCTACAGAGTTATGAAGGGTGGCGATGCCCCTCAAGTGCAAAAACTTATTGGAAAAAGATTATCTCACAATGAAGCCATACAACTTGGTTTAAAAAAACAAGGTTCTCGACGGGGTGCATATATTATAAAAGCAGGAGACAGTAGGTTTTTTGATAGGCTTGAAACTGCTGGCCCAGGTCAAGTAAGAATTAAAAGGGGTTCTAGAGGCTTTATACCGAATTTCGCTCAGGGACCACTTCAAGAGGCGGTTAATCGCGAAATTGCTGCGGGATTGCCCGTTAATCAAATTAGGATAAATCAAGACGGAGCCTTAAGAAGTGGCGACAACCCTCTTGGTCTTGCTGTTACGAACACTAGAGATGAGCCTCTTGGCGCTGTTCCTAACTTCGCAAAAGGTCCATCTCCAATTACAATGCAAGAAATTGGCGGCAAAAGTGAGCGTGTGAAAAATTCTCTGGAGGGATTGAATCAGACAGTTCAAAAGCTTAATAAAGAAATTTCGGCGGGAACTATGTCTTTTGATCAGGCAGAAAAAGAGATTCAACAATTTACCAAGGCCGTTAAAACAAATGGGTCAAACCAAAAGAAACTTAATGAAGCAGCGAAGAAGAGATTGCAGACCGAAAAACAAACAACGGGACAAAACCGCGATTATCTAGGCGCAATTTTTGCGGTATCAGCGGGATTGGCCGCGTTACAAGGAGCGACTTCCGATGCCGAAGGTGGCATTGGTCGGTTTGTCAATAGATTATCTGAAGGTTTGCAGGGGATAACAACTGCTGCGTTTGCGTCATCTGCTATAAGTAGTTTCGGGCAATCCCTATCAGATGGGGGGAAGGCGGCACAGTTCGCAGGGAAATCCCTTAAGATGGTTGGGGGCTTGGGTATGGTTGTCGGAACCGCTGTATCAGCGGTTAATATGTTTGTAAAAATGCAAAATGATGCCAATGGAGTGACCGATGTGGTAAATCTCTCGTTGGCAAGAATGGCAGACGCTGCTGATAATGCTGCTGTTGCTCTTAACAAAATAGGAGCCGAAGAATTAATTGACATCAATGCAATGATGGATAGGGAATTTGGAGGCACCGCTGGGTTCTGGAAGGAAGGTGACGCATGGATGCAAAAGAGTATTATTGCTCCCATGGTCGCCCTGTTCAATAAGGATATTAACCTACAGGAAGCGCAGGAAGCAGCAGGGGTCACTGCTCAAGGGAGAGGGTTCTTGGTTCAAAACGTTGGAACACTCGGAGTGGGTGGTCAAGTTGGGACAACTGTGGAGCAGGAAAAAGCCATCAGGGAGGCTGTCACAAAAGCATTAGGTGAGATGCCCCAAGAGAGACGACAGACTGCGTTTGATAATATAGTTCGAATGATAAAAAGGGAATCTGGCTTAAAGCTAGATGCTCAAGGTAGGGCTATTGGAGGAGAAAATATGAGTGGTGGAGGTCTATTTGGGAGTGACATCACGTTTGGCACTGGAAGAGAGGAGAGCGTCACTGGAGAGGTGGGAAGAGCGATAATGGATAACAATGAGTATCTCAGAATCATGGAGAATATAGTTCAGGTCATGGTTACGAGTAACGTTGAAAAAGCTGAACAGATTAAAATGGATCAGGAAGCGGTCAGAGTAGCCAAAGAAAAAGAGGCTCTTGAAAAAAGAATGTCAACCGTTCTCTTTAAAGAGGAACTAAAACACGCTGCTGAGTTGGCCAAAATGAGCAAAAAAGAACTAGAGGATATAGATGAAAAACTTTTTGCCGCAGAACAAAGAGGAATTCTCAGTAAAGAGGCGATTCTCGACATGAAAGTCGAGAGAAAAGGGATTGAAACTAATTTAGAAATAAGAAATAAAACAATAGATACTGTAGTAGCTATTGCTGCGGCAACAAAAGATCTAACGGTTCAGGATAGAAAATTATTTTCTCTTCGTGCTCAATTCCAGAAACTTGTCGAGGAAGGCGTAGACGATGAAGAAAATCGAAATGAAGCCTTGAGGTTAGCAAAAGAACTTTTGGAGGGACAAAACAAAGCCGTTCAAGGAGCGATCAAACCCCTCACACAAAAATTAGAGCGCGAGGAAAAAGAATTAAGAATTCTAGAGAGAATTTTTGGGGTGAGACAAAATATAACTAAGGAGGTTCAAGCCGAGTTAAGAGCTAGACAATTGATTGTCACAGGATCGTCTATTGAAGCAGCTAAAACAGCAGCAGAGGCTGAATTAACTGAAGAGCAGAACATCAACAAGGTTACACAACGTATACAGGGAAGACAGGGTATACCAAGAAGTGACAGGGAAGCACGGGCGGCGAGAATCCTTGATATGCAGGATCAGCAAGAAATAACAAGAGGACAAAATGCTCTTAATGCTATGCGCTTAGCAGAATCAGAAAGGAAGAGGCTTCGCGATATAGTTGGTCCACAAACTACTTTGGGTAAGGCTGCTGGGCAACAAGGGACGCTTCAGGGGATTGTGGATATGATTAACAAGGCTCAAGGAGTAAGAGGAAAAGGTGGCTTAGTGGATGTGGCAAAATTTCTTCAAGAAGATCTAAGAAAAGATCCCAAATTTAGGGAGCAATTTCAGGATGGAGATTTGGCATTGTCACAATTTATCCAAAGTGCGGACGCTGCGGCGAAGAAAAATGCAGAGGCGGCAGATGCCGCCACCAAATTAGCCGCAGCGAATCTCAAGGCGGCACGACTAATGGATGATTTAACTTTTGGGCAGCTTATTGAAAACATGGAGGATTCTTTAACTGATCCGCAAAATATTGCCCAAGCGAGAATAGATAGACTGATAACTACCGATCCAACTCAAAGAATTCAGATGGCACTTTCTGAGGATAACAGAGACGCTAAAGCAAAAGCTCTTGCTAAAAGAAGTGCGGAGGGTCTTGATGAGTTTAGGGAAATATTAGAACAGGAGGAGTTTACTAACAAGATAGTTGATTCTTCCGTCCAGTTTGCTCAAAACATTGGAGATGCAATGGTAATGGCCGTTGCCAGAGGAGAAGATTTAGGAACCGCTCTTAGAAGTGCGGCTTCCGATTTCTTCTTAATGTTGTCTAAGGCGTTTATGCAGAGAGCCATTAACAATATTGTTGGTCTTGGGACTGACGGTGCAAGTGGTGGTGGCGGCGGCTGGATGGGCGGTCTTGCTCGATTGATCGCGGGAGGTTTCGGTTTTAACAAAAAAAATGAGGGGGGATCAATAAGAGGGGGATCTGGAATTCGCGACGATGTTCCAGCGTTGCTGACAGGAGGAGAGTTTGTGTTAAGAAAAAGCGCGGTGCAAAAATATGGATCAGCTTTTCTTAATCAGTTAAACTCGGGGGCCGTCCCAACCCTGCAAAGAGGGGGATACTTTACCCCAGGAACTTTCGGTCAAGGGGAAATTAGAGGCAAGGGTCCATTATTAGATTTTGCAACTCAAGGGTTTACTTCGGGAGAACTTGATCAATTAGGAGGGGGAGCGAATTCTGCTTATGTTGCCTTGGAGCCACATAGTGTGAGGATGACAAGAAAGGGCATAAGCATGAGTCGCCTTGCTCAAACAGAAAGCGCCTCTCAGGGCGAAGCACTGTCACTTTATTTTCAACAAATACAAAAAGATAAAGCTGATGCAGAAGCTAGAAAGCAGCAAAAAAGAGCGCTTAGAAATGCAATCATCATGAGTGTCGCTAGTGCTGCATTCAGTGGTCTGACCAATCAAATAGGCAAAAACTTTGGCAAAGGAGGAATCGAGGCTGAATTAGGTGCAGGTGCGAGTGGTCCTCCAGTTGCGGCGAGTCAGATTCCTTGGTATAAAAAATTATTTATGGGAGTGGGAAACTTCTTTGGGGGAGCGGGGTCAGCCGCCCCTCGCTATGGTTATGGCGGCACAAATAACCCCCCTCGCTATGGTTATGGCGGCACAAATAACCCTTTACTTCCTACTAAAGCGCAAGGAGCGGCAATAGGTCGTGGTCCTACGGGTTTATATGAAAGAGATGAGACCGCTCTGAGTGCCGCCCAAATAGCACAGGTAATGCGGAACGCACCAGACATGGGTGTCCAACCAAGGTTTGCTACTGGAGGATCTGTTCCTTATAGAGCAGGAATCGACACGGTTCCCACCATGCTTTCAGGAGGAGAGTTTGTGATGAATGCAGCCGCCACTCAGAGCATAGGGCGAGGAAACCTTGCCGCTATGAACTCTGGCGCTGGTGGAGACAACAGAGAGGTTGTAGACAGGTTAGATCAATTGATTGATGTTTCTGGGGGAAGCGGGGAAACCGTTATTAATATAACTGTTAATTCCGATGGAAGAATGGAGGAAACTCAAGAAGGAGAAGGGGGATCGGCAGAAAACAGCCAGCAAACATTAGCCAGAAGAATAAGAGATCAGGTTAGGCAGGTTATTGACGAAGAAAAAAGACTTGGTGGCTCATTAAGAACAGCTAGATCGGGTGGTTATTAATCATGTATGGAACTACTTTAAATTATGACTCCCACTTTTTTATATCTGGGGGAAGCCTTCCGCGCACGGAGTTGTCGGGCATTGAGTCTCTTGATATTAGTTATCAAAATAGTCAGACGACAACGAACCCCCTTGGTTACAATAGGGGCGTTACAACTATAGCTGGCCCGACTTCTCAAAATGTTTCTTTTTCTCGTTTTTTAATCTACGACGATCCTGTTTTAAGTTTTACTGGAGCAAATGATCCAATTCGTGGAAGTTTTAATTATGACGATAATGCCTCCTATGGGTTTAATAGCGGATATCTGGTATCTTATTCTGTGAATTGTGCGGTAGGAGCAATTCCAAAAGTTAATGCTAGTTTTGTGGTTTACGATGAAATGAAAAGCGGAGCTAAGGTTGCAGGAAATACTACTATAAGCACATTTATTCCTAGTCAGGGGTCAATTACGGCAACATGCGACAATACAACCACAAGTAGAGTGGTAGGTTTTGATTATTCATTGACGACAAAAAAAATTCCTTATTATACAATTGGAAAAGAATATCCATGTGAAGTTAAGCACATAGATCCCATTGAATACACGGCTAGCGTTCAGCTAGAAGTAGATGATGTTTTTTTGGAAAGTGGATATAGCTTTCTTCAAACAGGAAAAGAAAATAGAACCGTTACTTTTGATATTAATGGTAGAGACGGGACAAATCTCCAGTCTTTAAGTATTCCAAATGCATCTTTAGTCTCTGAATCCCTAAACGCTTCGGCTGAAGGAGTGGTAAAATTAACTCTTAACTATGTAGGTCACCAATGAGCGAAAGTTTATTTTATAATAGAGACAACAATATCTCAGGCGTTTCCGTCCCAGCGGAATTGTCAGGTATGTCCTTTGTTCCCTCTTATGGCTCAACTGTGGATTTTTCCGCTAATAACAATACCTACCTTACTGATAATTTTTATTATAATTCCATACCTCTTTCTGTTAATAGTTTAACAGCTAAATTTGCAGTTAGATATGATGTAAATGAAAGCGGAGCGAAAGATCTTGCTACATTTTTTGAGAATAAATCGGGATATTTGCCTTTGGAGTTTACTCCTGATAACTCTGGAATTTATAAAACCGTTTCTGGTTTTTGTGATAGTTATGCGATTAACTTTATAAATAACCAACACTTCCAAGTCGCCGCTAAAATAAATGTAGATCACGCCCCAAATTTATTAAATTGGTCTGGGGGAAATTTTGCTAACGTGGAATTTCAAGGATGGGAGCATGACGTTACTTACAAAAAGTATGATGTAATTTATTCTGGCATAAATGGAAACAAATTAAACAATTTTTACTATTGCACCACTAACCATAGATCGACATATGATCGAAGCCCCACAGGGGTTTCTAAGGATGATTATTGGAGTCAAAAGTTTTTCTTCGATCCTGATATAAATTTACAAAATGAGGTTCAGATCAAAGCTGATGTTTTGGAATATGAAAACTCTTTTACACAAAGACTTAAAACTAATAAAAATATTGCAGATTTTGGAATAAATTATTCATATAAAAATATATCGAACAAACAGTTAAGATGTATGCTTCATTTTTTAGAAAATCACGGAGGATATAGGAGATTTGAACATCAAATACCTTCTGTGTATAATAGACCTAAGGTTTATTATTGTCCTAAATGGAGCCATACTTGGGACTATTATAATTCCAATACCCTAACCGTAGAATTGGTTGAAGATCCATTAGGAGTAATACCAACAGGAACTTGATATGAGCACTAATATATTTAAAAGCAATAATTGTTTTATAGGGTGTGAAGATAGCACTCAGAAGGAGGCTTTTTATACTGGTATTAGGACTGGTTCTATATTGTCCACCGTTCAAACCTCCAGTTTTGATGTTTCAATTAATAGGACCAGAGGAAAACAATTAGGTTCTTCTCGCTATGCAGTTAATTCTTCAATTAGACATCCAGATGTAAATTTAAGTTTTAATTACATTCAAAGTTGGCCTTATATAAATGAAGCTCTTGTCAATTTTGCAGATTTAAATGACGTAGAAACCAGTTCTGATGAAGCCGTTCCTCAGGTTTTCAGTTTGTCGGGATATGAGTCTGCTTCTAAAAATTTCTATATTTTTCATAGGTTGGGTGAATCTGATGCATTAAGTGGATTTAATCAGGGGGATATAGTTAATTTAAGCGGCTATCAATGTGCTTCTGTAGGTAATTGTTATTTAACTAATTATAGCCTTAATTATTCAGTAGGAACTCTGCCTAGCGTTAACGTAGGCTTTAATGGTTCCAATATGGAATACGTTGAAGTAACGGGTTTAAACATACCTTCTCCTGCGATTAATTTAACTAGCGGAAATGCAAATCAGGTTGGAGAAATAACGTTCTCAGGATTAAGAGAGTTTTCCCCAAATCCCGTTGTAATGAACCCGTCCAATACGGGGAGCAGTATTATTTTGGAGAACTTACAAGTTGGGGGACAGCCATTGGCGGGTGATCACCTACTTCAATCTGTAGACTTAAATATACAGATTCCAAGGGTTCCTTCTTATAAGCTCGGGAGTGATTACGTCTGCAATAGAAAAATGATATTACCAGCAAACGGATCTGTTGAGTTTACTTCTAGAGTTTCGGGATGGAATTCTGGTTTTATCAGTGGCATCCTTTCTTCAGAATCTGGATATAATTTTGATCTAACTTTAAATGGAAGCGGTAAATCCATTAGTTATAAAATAGAAGATGCAAAACTACAAGGTTACAATTACCGAATGGCCGTAAATGGATTAATGGATTTTGACGCGAGTTTTTCTTTTGATGTTTCTCCTAATCCTAAAGGTCTGCAAGTTTCAGGTAATGCCCAACAAGACTTGTCTTTATATGCAAGAGAGCAAATTGATCAGCACTTTGATGCGTCGATGGACGTAGCTTCAAATGGAAGTATGCTAACAGGCTTTACTGACCCTAATGGAGTTTTAGGGGGAGGAGGATATGGTGCCGCTCGCCTTAGTAGCTTTTGGGCCAAAGATATTGACTTTAGTGCGGTAAGCGTCTGGAACAATAGAGGGTATGGAACCCCAGCAGACTACAGAATGAGGGGTGCAACCGCTGTTACAAAAAGGCATATAGTAATGGCTAAACATTTTTTCTTAGTTAACACTGACAAATTATGGTTTGTAACTCCAGATGGAACATGGATCGAAAGAACAATATCGCGAACAGATTCTCATGGCTCTGAGGATATTACCGTTGGTCTTCTAGATTCAGACCTCCCTTCAACTATAACGCCAGTTAAGGTTGTCCCTTCTAACTTTGAAACTTATTTCAATAGAAATTCAGTAGGATCAATAGATCAAGACTTCAGACCAATAGTTATGGGCTTCGATCATGAAAAGAAAGGTTTATTGTTTGAAGTTACCAGAGCCGCAAACTCCGCAAACAACGTTACTTACTTTGACGGCGCTGTGGTTCCGTCTCCATATGATGATATGGCAGAAGACTTAGCATCGGGGGATTCTGGAAACCCTCTATTTATAATTATAGATGGAGAACCTGTTTTAATTACATCCTTTTATACAACCTCTTCATCTCCAGCATACAATAAATATATTTCCGCTATTAATGCACTTATTGCATCCGTTGATACGGCAGAGGGAATAAGCACGGGATATACCCTAACCGAAAAAGATTTATCCCACTTAAATCTAAAGAGGTATCCACCTCTTTTTTAATCGTAGTCGATTTTTACGTTTTTGCTTTCGTAGCCCTCTCTCATGCGGTTGGGGTGAACCGCACCATTTCTCTCTTTGGCATAATTGTCGTAGAACTTTTCTTTTACGGGATCTTTGCCGCCTATTTTCTCTGCCCTTCTTTCACTAAGTTCCTTCGACATGTCCATCATGTCTCCTATTGTGCCTTTTTTGTTTTCAGTGGCATCTATAAATTGTTTTTTACTAAACGGATCAATAGAAGAATCAATAGAGGCGTTGGGTGACAGAAAAACCCTCTGCCACTCAACGCCCCCTTCTGAATATACATGTTCGTCATTCATCCCTTGGAATACCTCTCGATATTCATCTGTTTCGGGATGTTTATAAACATAAATAGGCATTACTTGATTTGAATTTCGCGAGCCTCCGATACGGTTTTCTTAGGAAGAGTTAATTTCAGAAGTCCATTTTTAAGATCAGCCGAAATGTGATCTTCTGCAACCAAGTCATTTAAATGTAATTTAAATTTTTGGGACCGCTCTTTGTTTTTTGCGTCAAGTTCCACTACTCCATCGACGATGCGAATAGAAATATCCTTTTTTGAAAATCCAGCCAATTCAACTTCGGCAACATATACATCTCCCGTATCTGCAACGCAGGATTTTTTCCTAATCATTAGATCTCTGGGAGAAAGATCATTTAGACCATTAAATAGAGAATTAATTAAAGTATTCATATACTTATATTATAGCATTAATTGTGCCTTTCTTCAACTGTCGAAAATACAGGCTAAAATCGCATCAACAGTTTTCGAATAGGTAAATTCGTCCCGCAATTTTTGTCCCTCTGTGTTAATTTGACCCGCTTTAGATTCAGCTTTCTCCATCGCTGCTATTGCCTGTTCTTCGGACCAAGTGTAGAAGGAGCCTTTGTTGAATGGACTGTTTTTTGTGAAAAATACACCGTCTTCAGAATCCATCTGTCCTGAAGGCTCTATCAAAATTGAATTTTCTTCTGTTGCCCAGTCTTTATGAGAAGTGGCATTTAGCACAGTGCTCCACTTGCCTAAGCAAGTAGCGTTAAATGCTGGAAGATTCCATCCTTCCCCTCCAGAAAGACCAGTTAGATCAATGTCAATGGCATTTAACAACTCATTTACTTCCTTATTTTTTTTCAGATGAGGCAGGAAATTTATATTATTATAATTTACCCCCGCAAGGGTTTCATTGATGATGCCCTGCATTTGCTCGGGCTTGAAAAAGGGATTTGTAACGCAACAAGAAAGCTGATACTTAGAATTGTTGCCGTATTTTTTGAGCCATGCCCTAATGATTTTTTGGGTGTGTTTTCTTTTTTCAAATTTACCCATTAAACCAAAATGAACAACATCCTTTAGATAAGATTTTCCAGTTTCTTTGAAATCTTCATCAAACCCCAGCGGGATGCACTGGGTATTTTTTGCGCCCCTTTTTTCGAAATGATCTTTAGCATATTTAGAACTAAAAATTGTTTTGTCCTGAAGAGAACAGATTTTTAATTCAATATCAGTTGGCTGATTACATTCATAGAACGTATAAAGATATTGATCTTTGGTTTTACGATTATCGCTGCCATTAAGGTGCCACAATCGTAAAGTTGGGGTTTCTGGGCTGATGATTTCCCATCTTTTGTTGATAGAATCCTCTATATAAGATTTGAGGTCATCTGGAATATCATACGCAGCTAAATCAGGATCTCCCGTAGGAAAAATTCCTAACTCAACATTTTTTTTATGCAATTCCCTGATAATGTTAAAGGAAACATTACCAAAACTCAGGGGATTAAGGGGTGCCTCTAAAATAAGTTTCATTAAAATGGCACAAGGTCTTCAGCTTCTTCGGACTGCTCAGATGTTGACTCTGACTTCTTTCCAGAACTCAGAAATTGCAGGTCTTTTCCCCGAATATAATACTTGCTAAAATTCTTACCATCTTTTTCCCAGGATGACATACAAAGTTCACCTTGAACAATAAATTCCCTTCCTTTGGAAAGGTATTTTTCTGCGATTTCTGCGGTCTTATCCCAGTATTCGATGTCAACAAAACATTTGTTTTTGGCGTTAGAGGTGGAGATACCCGCCCTTAAATTAACAACCTTTTTTCCATTACTTGTTGTTCTAACTTCGGGGTCTTTAACCAGATATGCTGCTGCTGTGATTGAATTATACATAATTACCTTCTTTTTTTACTTTGTTAATAAATCTATTGTGAACGTTTATACATCCTTGAATACTCATATCAAGCTCTTCGGCTATATGTCGCCAAGGAATAAGCTTATTATTACCCGCCCCATATCTCATGTCAACTATTTTTTTTACCCTTTCATCTTTTTCGGTTTCGAGGCATGTTTTAAACACTGACATGGCTTCATCTTTGTCGATCTGTCTCATGAAAGAATCACAAGATGGCTCAATATAAGTTTTTTCGTCATCAATAAAAATTTCTCTATTTTTTTTCTTTTTATTGAGAATGTTTAGGCATTTCCATTTTGTCTGGTTTGCTAAATGAGTCGAAAACTTTGTGTTTTTATCTGGGTCGTAATTTAACGCGGCAGAATAAATGGTAGACTCCTTTTCTCCAACCAACTGATTTTTATCCAAAACGTTTTGTGGGTGAGACATAAAGTGATTCACCATTGAATGAAAAATCCCAGAGTGACGGTCAATGATTTCCAAGAGACTGTCTTGGTCATTATCGTCTTGAATCTTAGAAATTAGGGTTAGATCGCTATGCACTAAACCCATCTTAGCATCTGGTTTTCCTTTTTCCACAAAAACTGAAATTTCAATTCTTGAATTTATATTATATTTATATAAAACGTTTTACTTTAAGTATAACGTAATACTGTAACCCTTACGTTACAGGTGAAGAGGCGTTGTCCCGTTTCACGGTTTATTATATGGCGAGAATTCAACTTGTCAAATTAATTTTTCGGAAATTTTCATATTGACTTGACAGCCGACCTACCCTAAGTGTAAAATTTACTAGTCATGATTTTCGAAGAACAAGTATCGAGGAAGCCCGATTATTACCCATGGGCGCAGGAGTTTATTGAGGCAATGCATAATGGTTTTTGGACCGATAAGGAGTTTAGTTTCAGTAGTGATATTCAGGATTTTAATGTCCATTTGAATGAGGATGAGAAGGAGATGATTATTCGCACTCTGTCGGCAATTGGGCAGATTGAGGTGGCTGTGAAGAAGTTCTGGAGCAAGCTTGGAGATAACCTCCCTCATCCCAGTTTAACAGATCTTGGATATGTTATGGCCAACGTCGAAGTTATTCACAACAATGCTTATGAGAGGCTGCTTAAGGTTCTCGGATTAGAGGACGTTTTTGAAGAAAATTTAAAGCTGGATTTTATCGAGGGAAGGGTAAAATATTTACGCAAATATAACCACAAATTCTACAAAGACTCTAAAAAGCAGTATGTATATGCGCTTACCTTGTTTACCTTGTTCGTGGAAAATGTTTCTTTGTTTAGTCAATTCTATGTGATTAATTGGTTTAATCGCTATCGAAATGTCCTAAAAGACACTGGTCAGCAAGTCAAATATACAAGAAACGAAGAAAACATTCACGCTCTTGCTGGAATTAAGATTATCAATACGATCAGAAGCGAGCATCCTGAGCTTTTTGATGAAGAACTAGAGGAGAGAATTTCTGCCGAAGCTAAGGCCGCTTTTGTAGCAGAAAGCAATATCGTGGATTGGATGGTAAATGGATTTGACGAAAAAGGTCTCAACGCCGACATCTTGAAAGAATTTATTAAGAATAGAATTAATGATTCTCTGGAAAAAATCGGCTTTGATTCAGCGTTTGATGTTGACACTTCTTTATTGGAAGATACAATGTGGTTTGAGGAGGAGTTGCTTGGCAATAATGCCACCGATTTCTTCCATTCTCGCCCTGTGGAGTATTCCAAGAATTCTCAAACATTTGACGCTGACGACCTCTTTTAATGAAAAAATACAAATGGCTTAATAAGAACTCTCGCGATTTTCTTAAGAGGGGATATTTACAAACTGGAGAGTCTGCGGAACAAAGAGGTCATGATATTGCGGTAGCGGCAGAAAAACATCTTAAAATTGATGGCTTTGCAGAAAAATTCGAACATTATTTATCTCAAGGGTTTTATTCTTTAGCCAGTCCTGTGTGGGCTAATTTTGGAAGAAAAAGAGGATTACCCATTTCCTGTAATGGGGTTTTTGTTGAGGATCGCATGGATGCCATCCTTGAAAAACAAGCGGAGGTGGGAATGCAAACCAAACATGGAGCGGGAACATCTGCTTACTTTGGCGACCTGAGGGGTAGGGGTGTCGAAATCTCAGCGGGAGGCACATCCAGTGGGCCAGTCCATTTCATGGAACTGTTCGATAAAGTTTCCTCAGTTGTTTCTCAAAGCAACGTCAGAAGAGGTTCATTTGCAGCATATCTTCCTGTAGAACATCCAGACATTAATGAGTTTTTAAGAATAAGAAGCGAAGGCAATCCAATTCAGGAAATGTCATTTGCTGTCTGCATTAGCGACAAATGGATGCGCTCCCTTATAGAAGGAGACCGAAAGAAAAGGTTAATATGGGCATCCATTATAAAAAAGCGATTTGAAACAGGATATCCGTATCTGTTTTTTACGGACACGGCAAATAAAAATGCCCCCAAAGCTTACAAAGACAAGAAACTAAAAATCAGCGCCTCAAATCTCTGTAGTGAGATATTTTTACACTCCTCTGAAGACGAATCATTTGTTTGTTGCCTCTCCTCCTTAAACCTAACTAAATGGAATGAGATAAAAGAAACAGACGCGATTCAGACTCTTGTCTATTTCTTGGATGCTGTAATGGAGGAATATGTTGAGAAGACGGCAGATATTCCTTTTATGCAAGCCTCTCATAATTTTGCTAAAAAACAGAGAGCACTAGGCGTTGGGGTGTTGGGTTGGCATTCATTTTTGCAAGATCAAATGATAGCCTTTGAAAGCATGGAGGCTAAATTTCTTAATACCGAAATTCACAAAACAATTAGAAAGAAGTGTGAAGAAGCCACCAGTGAATTAGCGGTTCTCTTGGGGGAACCCGAACACCTTAAGGGCTATGGTCGCCGTAATATGACCACGATGGCTATCGCCCCCACCACCTCTAGCTCCTTTATCTTGGGTCAAGTATCTCCCTCCATCGAACCACTTAACAGCAACTATTTTACCAAAGACTTAGCCAAGGGCAAATTTACCTACAAAAATCCGTATTTAGAAAAACTTCTAGAGGAAAAGAAAAAAAATACACAGACAACTTGGAAATCAATTCTCCAAAAAGGAGGATCAGTTCAACATCTAGATTTTCTCACTCAAGAAGAAAAGGATGTGTTTAAGACTTTTGGAGAAATCTCGCAAAAAGAAATTGTTATTCAGGCTTCTCAGCGCCAGAAGTATATTGATCAAGGACAAAGCCTAAACATTATGGTGGCTCCTAAATGTCCACCAAAACAAGTGAGCGAACTGCTAATCTTTGGTTGGGAGCAGGGCGTTAAGAGTTTTTATTATCAGAGAAGTGCTAATCCAAGTCAAGAGTTAGCGAGATCAATACTGAACTGCTCTTCCTGCGAGGGTTAATATTCATTTTTAATAATTAAAAGTGTAATTTTTTTATGATGAACCTTACTTTTTCAGACAAAATTTACAAGTGTCTTGTCGCTAAAGTTCTAAAGTTTAATGAACAAAACGATTCTAAAATTAGCATAGATCAGCTAATAAGAATATACAAGAGGGGAGAAAAGGCCGCTGACACGATGTGGCAACCCCAAAAAACCACGGCTCAGTCAGCCATGGCTAGAGTAAACATGTTTTTAGATTTGTCTGCGGGTCGCAAAGTAAAAGGAGACTACAGATTTCATGATATTGACGTAGTAGAGGGAACAGACAAAACGCACCAACAAGAATCAGCAGATCCTTTTTGGAACTTTACAAACTTAGATTTTACCTCTGCCAGAACAGATCTACTATTAGCTCAAATTCCTGATTCTGACGGAGAAAAAGTCTTTTATCCTCCCACAGTAGAAGAAAATTGACTTTAACCTATAATCACATTAGAATATGTGATGCAGGTTTTATTTATATCCGATTTTACCCTAGAACAGCGCCAAGGAGGAGCGCAGGTAAGCAATGCTTTGGTTATTGAAGAGGGCAGAAAAAGGGGTTATGAAATTACAGAGCATAGTCACAATTCTTCTGTGACTGACTTTCTTCGATCTTACGATTTGATCGTTAATTCTAATCTAGAATGTATAAGCAAAACATCTCCAGAGAGATTGAATTTTGCCCTTAAAGCAGACAACTCTGTCAGGCTAGAGCATGATTCATGTTCATATTTAAGCTCACAAGATAGAGAATCTTTGTTTAAAAACTCAAATAAAAATTTCTTTTTAAGTCAATATCACTATTCATTTTTTCAGGAACTATACGGAGACTATTTTAAAAACGTGGAAATTGTTTACGATCCCATAAATACAGACGTTTTCAAGAAAGTTGACGGTTTAGAAAAAGTTTACGATGTTGTTTATTGTGGATATTTGCATCCACTTAAAGGTTTAAATAATTTATTAAACTTTGCACGTTCTAACCCTGAGAGAAAAGTAGACGTTTTTGGTTGGTCAGACGTTAATCCAGCCAACCTTTTTAACAATGTTCCTAATGTTAATTTTAGGGGCGAACATAATCATGAAAAAATGGCCTCTATCTTCCAAAGATGCGATGCGGTTTTTCACTCTCCTGTTGTTAGGGAACCATTTTGCAGAATGATAGGGGAAGCTCTTTTGTGCGGAGTTGATGAAATTATAGGAGACACCAGCAAAATAGGAGCTTATTTAGAGTTTCAGGAAGTAGGGTATGAGGCGTTTAAGGAGGGTTGCAAAAATGCGGCCAGTAATTTTTGGGAAAGGGTAAGTGTATGAAATTTTTATGCGGAACCTATTTTAAACACCAGTGTGCGATTCAGTTGAGTCACTATACAGATGCACGAACTCCTGAGTTTTTTACTGTGGAGGAAGACAGCTTGGACAATAACTTTGTTTTTTGCAAACCCGAACATTTGTCCACTCTATCGACTCACAGCAAAATAGGATCAGTTAGATTGCCTAAAACATTTAATTTGGTTACTCACAATTCGGATATTAACTTTTCAGAAAATGAAATTAGTTTTATTTTAAATTTATTTCCAAATATTGAACATTGGTATACCCAAAATTTAGTGACAGACCACCCGCAGGTTTCTCCTATTCCAATTGGAATAGCTAATCCAAGATGGTCTCACGGCAATCAAGAGAGATTTTCTAAAATACAAGGCCAAGACTTGAAAAAAAACAACGAGGTGTATGTGAATTTTAATATCTCCACAAACCCCACTGCTAGGTCTTATTGTTACCAACAAATTTCTGACTATACTTCATTTTCGCTAGAAAAAAATTACCCTAACGCCTCATCAATTAGCGATCACGATGAATTTGTAAACTCTACTCAAGAAAAATATCTCAAAGATATCGCTCAGTCTTATTTTACTGTTTCCCCTGTTGGAAATGGAGTTGACTGTCACAAAACATGGGAGTCTTTGTATATGAAAAGTATTCCCATAGTAACTCGTTGGAGGGGAGTGGAGAAATTCAAAGAAATGGGTATTCCTCTTTTAATTATAGATGACTGGTCTGAGTTTAAAAATCTAGATCTTTCCGCTTCTCTGTATCATGACCTATGGAAAGATTTTAATACTGAATCTTTAAATTTTAATTTTTTCAAAAAATGAAAACCGTAACTTTTGTTTTAAATACATGGCAGCGCCCTCATACACTGAAGGACCAAATAGATGCTATTGAAGCTCAAACCGTAAAGCCTAACGAGCTTATGATTTGGCAAAACAAACCCTCAGATATTAAAAACGCTTTCTATGTTCAGGATGATACTGGGTCCGTTAAAATTTCTCATAACAATTATAATTATGGAGTCTGGGCTAGATTCGCTTTTGCCCTAAATGCTAAGTCGGAATATATTTGTCTACTGGATGATGATACAATCCCAGGAACTAAGTGGGCTGAAAATTGTTTAAATTCTATTGAAAAAGAAAACGGTCTTTATGGAACTGTCGGTGTCATTTTTAATGATACTAAGTATAAATCGTTTGAGAGATTTGGTTGGCCAAATCCAAACGAAGAAAAAAAACAGGTAGACATTGTTGGTCACGCTTGGTTTTTCCACCGAGACCTGCTGTCAGCTTTCTGGCGAGAAACTGGTCCTCCAGTCAATAATATATGTGGTGAAGATGTTCACTTTTCTTATGCCATTCAAAAATACCTCAATCTAAACACTTATGTTCCCCCTCACCCAAAAGATGATTTAGAATTATGGGGTAGCCAACCCAAAGAGGCCATGAAATATGGGGTTGATAATAATGCCATTTCGGTTAATTCTAATGGCATAGACTTTGGCACCTCTCTGCAACATTATTACGACAAAGGATTTAACCTACTTAATGTTAAATGAATATTTTAATATGCTTTGGGACTCGACCTGAGTGGCTTAAGGTTAAGCCGCTTGTAGACGTATTAGATAATTATAAACTTTTCTTTACGGGTCAACATGAAGACCTATTAAGAGATGTAGAGGTTGATTATAGGGTAGAGATTCAAGAAAACACAAATAGGCTAGATCAGGTTGTTAGTGATTGTTTGTTGCAGTTTCCTGATGGAGATTTTGATGCTGTTTTAGTTCAAGGAGACACTGCTTCTGCGTTTGCCTGTGCGCTAGCTGCGTTTCATCGACATAAGAAAATTTATTATCTAGAGGCAGGTCTTAGAACTTACGACCTACAACATCCATATCCCGAAGAGGGATACAGACAAATGATAGCGAGACTTTCTGATGTTAATTTATGCCCTACCTCAATATCAGAAAAAAATCTGAAGAGAGAGAGAGTGAACGGCGAGTGTTACGTTGTAGGAAACACTGTTCTAGACAATTTACTACCATACAAAGATAAAACAGAGTATACCAATACGGTTTTAGTTACCCTGCACAGAAGGGAAAACCAACCAGTGATGCACCAATGGTTTAGACAGGTAAACCTTTTGGCTAAAGAAAACTCAGATCTTGAGTTTATTTTGCCACTACACCCAAATCCCGAAGTTCAAAAACACAAACATCTATTAAAGCATGTCAATGTTATTGAGCCGTTGTCTCACTCTAAATTGTTAGATGTGCTAGCTAAATGCAAATTAGTTATAAGTGACAGCGGAGGAATTCAAGAAGAGGGTAGCTTCTTAAATAAAAAGGTCATAGTTTGCAGGAAGTCTACAGAGAGGCCCGAGGCTAAGGTTTCAGGACACTTGGTTATGTGTCGCGATCCCGACAATCTTAGTGGTGTTTTTTATGATTTAAAAAATAACTTTGAAGTAAACAATCCTTGCCCTTATGGTGACGGAAGATCTTCGCAAAAAGTAAAAGAAATTCTTAATGAAAAATGTTAAATTAGTTGTTACTGGTGGAAGGGGCTTTATAGGGAGTCACTTTGTAGAACTTGCTCTTGAAGAGGGGTTTGAAATAATTGACATAGATAAGATGGGCTACGCTTCTAATAAGAAGCTTCCGTTTGATAACCATCCAAATTATGAGCTAATAATTGAAGATATTAGTAAGGTCAAAAATTTGCCCTCCTGCGATGCTATTATTAATTTTGCGGCAGAAAGCCACGTTGATAATTCCATACATGATTCCTATCCCTTTATTGAAAGCAGTGTTCTGGGAGTTTGGAACCTCTTGGAATTAGTCAGAGGCAAGCCCGAATACGCTAGACCATTGTTTTTTCACATTAGCACTGATGAGGTTTATGGGGATATTGTTGAGGGAGATTTTCTGGAAACAGATAGATTATCTCCTAGCAACCCTTACTCAGCGTCTAAAGCCTGTGCCGAAATGCTTGTTAAGTCTTATTCTAGAACATACAACATAGATTATCTTATTACAAGAAGCAGTAATAACTATGGCCCAAGGCAGTTTGAGGAAAAGTTAATACCCAAATGTATTTCCTCTCTAGAGCAAAACAAAACAATTCCCGTTCACGGAGATGGTTCATATGTTAGAGACTGGATTTATGTTAAAGACAACGCGGCGGCTATTTTACATCTTTTGAAATCTGGGTTAAAAAATGAAATCTTTAACATTGGGTGCCAAAATCAAATTAAAAACATAGATATTGTTAAAACCGTTATTGAGTGGTTTGGAAAAGACGATTCTTCAATTAATTTTGTAGAAAACAGATGGGGTCAAGACCTTAGGTATTCCATCTGCAACAAAAAACTTCTCAATTGTGGCTGGACACCTAAATATCCAACAGGAATTTACAAGTGGTTTTAAAATGAAAATATTTAAAGAAGAATTTAATAAGTTATTATTTTTACTTGAACGAGGAACTCCTTTTTCGTTTTCTCGTTTTTCGGATGGAGAAGTAACAATTTTAAGAAATAAGAGACTTGTTCTAGGAGACGGATTCTTTATTCAAGGAGATATTCATGGCGATAACCCCTATCAGGTTCCCCAAAATACATATCCAGACGAAGAAAGAAAAGATTTTGATCCTTCGAAGGATTCCTTTTTTCACAAAAAATTAACTGAAGCCTTTCTTTATAGGAAGGAAAACTATTTTAAAGGTATACCTCCCCAAAATGGAGGACACGATAAAGATTCTTCTTGGCATTTTTGCGTTGATTTATATGGAAGCGGGGACGACAAACATCTTTCTTTCAGCAACGTAATGATTAATGACAATTATAGATTCTTCATAAAAGACATGTTGCCCATAATTAAAACCAAGAAAGTGGTTTTGGTTAGCAATGAAAATTCCAACTTAGAAGACCTCCCGTTTGAGGTTGTTAAACATTTTCCAATTGGCTCCAATTGTTTTAAAAATGATTATTATTTAATAGATGCCTGTAAACAGTGGATCAAAGACAACGAAATTAAAGATCATTTATTTTTGTTTGCAGCGTCTTCGCTAAGTAATCTTTTGTGCTATGAGCTTTATAAAGATTTTGATCAAAACCAATACATGGACATAGGGTCGTCCTTGGGTCCATATTTAAGACTAGAGGGATGGAAGGGAACGCGCACTTACTTACATACGTTTTGGTCCAATCCACATAACCCCGCCCCTCAAGATGTAGACTTATGGAATTAGTAAAATGCGAAAAAAAATATTGGGATTTCGTTCTTTTTCTCAGAAATAGGGTCAGTAGCGGCTTTGTTCAACAGCATGAAATTCAACCCAAAGAGCATGAAAAATTCATGGAAGCAAACCATAAGAATTACTTTGTTTGTCTAGATCAAGGTGGTCCTGTTGGTTTTGTTGGCGATATCGGAGGAGACATTAGAATTGCCGTTTCTCCAAGCCATCAAAACAAAGGGGTTGGCAAATTTATGTTGAATTCCTTTCTGCAAAGCGAGAATAGTTCTGTAGCTAAAGTAAAAGTTGAGAACGAGGCAAGTTTAAGGCTTTTTGAGTCTTGTGGATTTGAAAAGAAGTATTATATTTTAGAGAGATGAGAAATCCGTTTGAGATAGTAGCTTGGTTTGAGGAGGCTGTAGCTGAATATGCTGGTTCCCCTTACGCCATATCTACCACTAGTTGCACTGAGGCAATATTTTTATGTTGCAAATATTTAAATATTGAAGGAAAAGAGGTCACGATACCCAAGAGAACTTATTTATCAGTTCCTCAGTCGATACGTCAAGCGGGAGGCAACCTTAAGTTCGAAGATTTAGAGTGGCAGGGTGTTTACCAGTTAAAACCTTTTCCAGTTTATGATTCAGCCAAGAGACTTACCTCCAACATGTATATTAAAAATTCCTATATGTGTTTATCATTTCACCATAAAAAACATCTCAAAATAGGAAAGGGTGGAATGATTTTAACCGATGACAAGGAGGCTGTTGATCGAATTAAAAAACTAAGGTATGAAGGAAGATCCATAGGAGTTCCATATCATGAAGACCCAATTGCCGAAGAGGGTTGGAATATGTATATGACTCCAGAACAAGCGGCGAGGGGCTTAGTTCTTCTGTCTGATTTTCCCCAAAATGTCGCGGATTTAGTAGAAGATCCTCCCTATAGAGATTTAACCACGTTTGAAATATTTAAAAAATAATATGAAAGTAGATAAATTAATATGTAAAAGTCAACCTTCTAATTGGCTTCAAATAATTACCGACGAGTGTCTATCGTATCCCATTCAGGGAATGATGCTAAAAAAAGAAGATTTGGTTGTTGATGTCGGGGCTAATGTGGGTGGATTTGCTAAAGCTTGGGGACATATCTCTAATAACTGGTATTTAGTTGAGCCTTCTAAATATAATCAAGAGGAAATCGAGAAAAACCTAGCGGGATTTAATTATAAGTTATTTAAAAATGCCGTGGGCGATGTAAGCGGAAAAGTTCTAAAGCTACAGAAGTTTATGAACCCCTCTGAAGGCGACCCTTCTGTGGATACTCCCTCAGGAAATCTGGGTGTAAGCGGTTGGACAGACAAAAACAATAATAACGGCTGGCAGGGAGATTACGAGGAAGTCGAAAGCATCTCCTTTAAGGATTTAATAGGAGAAAGGGAAGTAGGTTTGTTAAAGGTGGATTGTGAGGGGGCTGAGTATGATTTTTTAATGAACTGTGATCTTGCTAATATTAAATATATAGTAATGGAATTGCACAATTTCTTGGGGGAACATAAGCAAAAAGAACTTTGCGCGTGGATAGAAAAGACGCACAAGGAAGTATATTGCACAGGGGGTGAGGTGATTAGCCCCTCTTATTCAGAGAATGATCCTGCTAGGTATAACCATTATCTGAGAGTTTGGTCGAGAAAATGACAGTATTTGAAATATTTAACAAATAACCTACTATTAGCGATGAATATATTAATTCCAATGGGAGGCAAGGGAATGAGGTTTAAAAACACGGGAATGAGTGTTCCTAAGCCTTTAATTTCCGTTCACAATCAATTAATGATTCATCGAGTCTTGGACAGTCTTGAATTAGATGGCAACTTTATTTATATTTTTCGAGAAGAGCATGTTAAGGATTACGGCATTGATGAAATCGTCAAAAATAAAAAAGACGGTTCAGTTTATGTTCTAGAAGGCGATAATGGAGGCCAAACCGAGACCTGCCTTCTGGCAGAGGAGTCTATAAATAACGATGACCCCTTATTTATAGTTAATTGTGATAACTATTTACTTTGGGATGAAGATACCTTTTCACAGCTTCAGAAAGATGAATCAATAGATGGGGCGGCATTTACTTTTACTGACAAAAAAAAGAGATCCCACTGGTGTTTTGCAGAAGTGGACGAAAACAACCACATTTCTCAATTAGTTGAAAAAGTTCCCATTTCAGACGTAGCCTTGGCGGGAGGTTTTTACTGGAGAAAGGGTTCTGACTTTGTAAAGTATGCCAAACAACTCATACGAGAGGACATTAGAGCCTTAAACGGAGAATTTTATTTAGGCGAGGTTTTTAACCTAGCAATTCAAGATGGAAAAACTATTTTTAATCATAAAATAAATGAAATGCAATGCTTTGGAACTCCCGAAGAATTGCAAGAATTTGACAACTGGGTCAAAGAAAAAAACAATCAGATGAGTATTGAATCCCCAACACCTAATATTAGCCGAAATTTACAAAACGCCCTTGATGAACTCCGCGAAGGCAAGCCTATTGTCCTAGTGGATGAGTATGACCGAGAAAATGAGGGGGATATTGTTATTGCAGCAGAAAGAGCCAATAAAGAAAACCTAGTTTTTACAATGAATAAAGCGAGAGGTTTAATGTGCGTTCCGTGTGATGGGGAAATTCTAGACAAACTTGAAATACCCTTAATGGTAGAAGAAAATACGGATAAAAACGAAACTCCATTTACTGTTTCTGTTGATTCTTCGTCAGAGGAAACCACCACAGGAATGTCTGTTGAGGACCGCTTGAGCACCATAGCCGTTTTCACAGATCCTACGGCGAAGCCTACAGACTTAAATCGTCCAGGTCACCTCTTCCCATTGAGACCTCAAAAAGAGTTGCTCAAGGTTCGTCGCGGTCACACAGAGGGTTCCATTGAGTTAATGAAGTTAGCAGGTCTACAGCCAGTTTCTATTATTTGTGAAATCATGAACGATGATGGGAGCATGGCAAAAGGTGGGCAAGTAAACAAATTTGCCATAGAAAATGGCCTTACTCTTATTTCAATAGAAGAACTCTATGAAGCAGTTTACGGCGAGAGCTTACAATAATTTTAAGATTGACAGATTAAAAGATATTGTTCACAAAAGTAGCTCAACGGAGAGACTTTGCGATGAGATAAATTATTATCAACGCATCCACAAAACAGAGTTCTCTTGTTTTTTTCCTCGTCTTTTTAATCATTCTCTAGGAGAAATAAATTCTCTTTCTTTAGAATATTACCCCTTTGATAATCTATATCAGTTAGAGAGGGGCTGGGAAGATGTTGCTGAAAAATTAAATTGTGTTTTATATTTTTTGCATTCAGCCAAACACCCCTCCCTTAGTGATGCAGAAGTCATCCACTATAAGCGGGAGATGTATATAGACAAAACCCTTCACTATCAGAAAGAACTTGTTGATAATTTTGATTTTTTTAGATTCTTAGAGAAGAAAAATAAAGTAACCATAAACGGAGAAAGCGTTTATACTTTTTCCTCTATTTGGCCAATGGTAGAAGAACTAATAACTTCTACATTACTAAGTAGTGCAGAGTTTTCAGTCATCCATGGAGATTTGTGTTTTTCAAACATCCTCTTTCATAAAAATACAATTAAATTCATAGACCCCCGTGGAAGTTTTGGAATGAAGGGTATTTATGGAGACCCTCTTTATGATGTAGCTAAATTGCTCCATTCCTTTAGTGGTTGCTATGAAGCCATTATATATGATCAGTTTTCCTTAGAAAACAATAATTCTCAGATAAACTTTTGCCTTGAAGATAAACAACTAAAAGAGGCTGCTAAAGTTTTTTCTGACCTCGAAAGGTTTAATAACCCCAAAGCAAAGTTAATTGAGGGTTTAATTTTTATAGGGATGTGTTCAAGGCACTATGACAGCCCCAAAAGACAAAGAGTTATGTATGCTAGGGGACTAAAAATCTTAAACGATTTAATAAAATGAAAATTTCAGTTGATTTAGACGGAACTATTGCACAAAACAAAGTTGAGGGGCAAGATTATGAGGATGTAGAGCCTGTTCCTGATGCCGTAAGGTCTCTTCAAAAGTTAAAAAAAGAAGGTTTTTATATAATAATTCATACAGCTAGAAATATGGGAACCTGCAACAATAATATAGGACAAGTAATTGCTCGTCAGGGAAAACTAGTCACGAATTGGCTCGATACGCACAGGATTCCCTATGATGAGCTTTTATTTGGAAAACCCAACGTAGACTATTTTATAGACGACAAAGGAATAGGTTTCAAAAACTGGGAAGATACCACTAAAATCTTATTAGATAATAAAAACAATGTTTAAATTTTTCATAGATACGGCCAATATAAATTACATTAATGGCACCATAAAAAATATTATCTCGCGTGGAGTCTCTAGATCGAGCATTTTGGGCATTACTACAAATCCCAATGCAATGGCAAAAATAAACCATTATTCGTTAGAGTCATGGGTATCAGTTCTGCCTAAATTATGCGAAACGGTTTCCCAACTTAGGGGAGACTCTCTAGGAAGAGTTCATGTGCAAGCGCCAAACTCTAAGATGAGTGGAGAAGAGGTTGTGAGTTTTGCTAAATACATCAGTAACCACAATGATGGAAATACTAAATTGGCGCTGAAAATTGCTCCTCGCATTGGTATTCTCTCTAGGATTAGTGAAATCCAAGAACACATGCCTGTAAACGTAACGGGTTTGGCCGATTGCTCCTCTGCACTTGTTTGTTTATCGCATGGAGTAGACTATGTAAGCATAATCCCAGGAAGAATGGAAGAGATGGGCCTTGATGCTGATAGTCACCTGTCTTTTTTAATGAAAAGAAAAAAGGGCAATGGAGAAGTTATTACAGGTAGCATGAGAACTGTAGAGGGGCTATTAAGAGCAGTGTCCTATAATACCATTCCGACGATTGGGGAGAAGGTTTGGGACCAACTAGTTGATACAGATTTGACCAAGAAAGCAGATGAGCTAAATTATTTTTCTCAAGCAGATACGGCCAACTTGTCACCTCTTGTGTCCCGTGAAAACATCGACCTTTCCCTTGGGTTTTTTGAGCAAATGGATAAGCAGGGGAAACAAGCCCATAAAGATTATATCAACTTATGAAACAAGAAATTAAAAAAGGAGAATTATATCTCGTAACTGGAGGCTCGGGTTTTCTTGGCTCCAAGCTTATTGAATATATTTTAGAATGCGGAGGACGAGTTCGCGTTTTAGCTAGAAATGAGGGAAACCTAATCAAGTTAGCGATGGACTATCCTGTTGAGATTTTCCCTGGAGATATCTCCGATGAGTTAGAGGTTAAACAAGCCATGAAGGGCGTTAAAGGAGTTTTTCACTTGGCTGCTTGCAAACATATTGGATTAGCCGAAAAACATGTAAGGGAAACGATTAAAATTAATACAATTGGCTCAATGAACATCTTCGATTGTTCCCTTAACGAAGATTTGGATTTTGTTCTTTGTATTTCCACTGACAAGGCCGCGCAGGTAGTTGGGGTTTATGGGGCAACAAAAATGTTAATGGAAAGACTAGCCCAACAGTATGAGTCCTTGAATCCCTCCTGCGCTTACAGAGTAGTGAGGTATGGAAACGTTTTATACTCTACAGGCTCTGTTTTGTGTAAGTGGAAAGAGTTAATCCAAGATGGTGGAGAAATTATCGTGACAGAAAGAGATGCTACCCGTTTTTTCTGGACGGTAGATGAAGCTATTGAGACTATTAAAATGTGCATGAAGGAAGCCACAGATGCCACGCCCTATTGCCCAACTATGAAATCCATCAAGATAGATAATTTACTTGATGCGATGGTAACTAAATATGGGAACGGTAAGGAGATCTCTGTTAAGGAAATTGGCCTTCAGGCGGGAGAAAATCTTCATGAGAAAATTCTGGAAGAAGGGCCATATTCTAATGAGGTAGAGAATTATTCAACAGAAGAGATCTTAGAAAGAATATGAACCTTTCGGTAGTTGTAGGAACGTGTGATGATTATTTGGAATATATGCCAAATTCCATCTCCTTGATGGATAAATACCTTCCCAAACAACTTAAAAAAATAGTTGCAGGAGAAACAGAAACAGTCCCATCCGAAGATTATGAATGGCACCTTCCTGGGAAAGAGCCTTGGGGCAAAAGAATGCGGGGTGCGCTAGAAAAAGTAGAAACAAAGTATGTGTTTTTTACTTTAGATGACTATTACTACTCTCAGAAGTTAAGTGAAGAGTTCTTTAATTGGTTGTTGCTGTTTATGGACAGAGAGAAAGCTAATAAACTATGTTTAACTCCAGTGCCTGATTGGGCGGGGTATAAGTATACGGAAACCGTTGACACCATTAAAAGAATGTCCTCGGATAGTAATTGGCTTACCTCTGTGCAACCCGCAATTTGGAGAACAGATCACCTTTTGAATACTCTAGAAGACTCTTATAGCCCTTGGGATTTTGAAATCACTGGTTCAGAAAAGTTGAGGCACAAGGAAACAGGTCACTATGTCATAAAACTTGATGAGCAGGTATATTTTAATTTTGTAAGACAAGGAAAGAACAAGACAGAGGGCTGGGAAAATTTCTTAAAGCAAGAAGGATTGTCATGAAAATAGCTGTATGTTTACATGGGTATTTCGGCACCGTTAGCACGGGAGACATGGATACTGGTTACAATGCAGAAAAAAAGATTAAGAACTTTTTGGGAGACAGAGATGTAGATTATTTTATTCACTGTTGGCAACCAGAATTAGAAGAAACCCTAAAGGAGATGTATTCTCCGAAAAAAATAGTCTGCGAAAAACAAAAAGACTTTCTTCCCGTAATGGAAGAGCATGATCTTGACCAAGATTGGTTTGACGAGGGGTTCAATAGGAACGCAACCATGTATGGAAATGCTGTAATTTGGAGATCGTTATCTTCTCTTTATACAAGAGCTAAGGCTTTACAGCTTTTGGAGGGTAAGTATGATAGAGTTTTTACCATGAGGCTTGATATAGGAAACCGTGGTCCCGATAGCGTCAATTTTCCGTATCGGTTTGATTTCGACTCCGACGAACAATACATGTATTCTGTTTATTGGGAACAATTGAACCATGGTCTTGGAGACATGTGGTTTGTTTGTAATCAAAAAGATGCAGAAATCATGTCTACTGTTTATGATAAAGCCCTAGAATATTATAAAAAGGATAGCGGCTATGTGAAAGCCATGCTAGAAGGATGGCCTGACAGTGAGTGGTATCCTCATGAAACCCCAGATCCTAGAGAGTTTAGCAATATAGTCCTATCTAAAAGAAAGACCGATTTGATGAAGTATCCGAAATGGTATTGTGTTAACAACCACACTCTTTTTAAATACTTTTTTATAGATACAGGCATCTATTCTAGAACAAAATACATTTAAGCGTGAAAAAAATTATAATTACAGGTGTTACGGGTCAAGATGGTAGCCATATGGCTGACTATCTCCTGAAAAACACAAAACATACAGTTATTGGTGGAGTAAGAAGGCTCAGTGTTAAGAATCACAAAAACATCAAACATCTTCAAAATAACCCGAGATTTTATTTGATTGACTTAGATGTAACAGACGCTCAAAATACCGATAATGTAATTTCCAAAGAGAAGCCAGATTACTTTATTAATTTTGCCGCTAATTCTTTCGTGGGTAGTAGTTGGGAAATGCCAGTTAATCACATGCAAACTAATTGTATGGCAGTTCTGCACCAATTAGAGGCTATACGGAAACATTTTCCCAGTTGTCGTTATTATAACGCAGGTAGCTCCGAAGAGTTTGGAGATGTAGCCTACACCCCACAGAACGAAAAGCACCCACTGCGTCCCAGAAGCCCATATGGAGCCTCTAAATGCTCTGCTCGTCACTTAATTAAGGTCTACAGAGACTCATACGACCTCTATGCAGTGCAGGGTTGGCTTTTTAACCATGAAGGAGTTCGTAGAGGTGAAGAGTTTGTTACTAGAAAGATAACAAAAAATGTAGCCAGAATTCTCAAAGAGTTTGAAACAGGCAGGGTCATTAAGCCTCTGCAATTGGGAAATGTTGATGCGAAAAGAGACTGGAGTGATGCAGAAGATTTTATAAAGGGGGTTTGGCTTATGCTAAACCAAGAGAGGGGAAAAGAGAAAGATTATGTGCTATCTTCTAATGAAACACATACAATTAGAGAGTTTGTAGTAGAAGCATTTAATTTTGTTGGCTTTCATCGAAGCATGTCTGAATGGAGAGGAGAGGGAATTGATGAAAAGTATTTTCACGGAAAGGATTGCCTTGTGGAAATTAATAAAGATTTTTATAGACCAGCGGAAGTAGATTT
>CEON01013924.1_pt1 | contig 33834 bp, 42 predicted proteins | sample 530291 | NCBI WGS metagenome assembly CEON01 (sample SAMEA2619888, study PRJEB7988) | marine metagenome | biome: marine biome (ENVO:00000447); feature: surface water layer (ENVO:00002042); material: "saline water (ENVO:00002010), including plankton (ENVO:xxxxxxxx)" | depth 5 m
TTTTTTTTTAAAACAACCAACTAAAATTTACAACTATGGAAACAATAGCACAAAAATACATTGACCACACATTAAACAAATTAAAAGACTATGCACTTGAGGACAAGCATCTAGCACAAGCCTTAGACAATTTACTTGATATAATTGAATTACCTAAGGACAGAAATAATTATACTCATGATAAAAATTATAATGATAATGATGATAGGTTTGCAACCAACATGTTTGTTGAGCAAATAAAAAAACTAGAGTTAATAAACTTCATCACCAAAAACGATTATTCAAAACCATTAACATAAACAAATAAGACTATGAAATATTTATCAGAATACATGGAAGAAAGACAAACACAATTATTCAACGAAACAAATTCATTCTTTGCTTTTAGCATGGAGCAATTCAATGAACAAAAGAAAGAAGGAATTACTTACGTAAACCTCGGGCATGGGATGATATGCGACAAGCGACACGTCAAGGCCTTACTTGATGGACTAGATACTATATATAAAGATAGCATAGCTTTAGACCTGAAGGAGAACGGCAAGGAGAACGTAACTAAGAGAGAGTTAAGCAATCACGAGTGTTACTATACGGGAGACATCTCGCCAGATTGTGTTGATGCGCTTAAGGACTACGGCATCAATGAAGAATACATAAGACAAGTATATTATAATAACCTTAAAAACCAATAAGATTATGGCTAGAGATTACATTCTAGAAACATTGTGCAAAGAAATGGACAGATTAAGAAAAGACCCTAACACTACGGATGCAGAGTTAAAAGCTAAGAATGAAGAGATAGAAGAGAGATTGTATATATGTAGAGGATGGGAAGAAAAAATTGACCAACTGAGGCACGACACAACAGAACAAGATTTAGATTTATATCATTAATTATTAAAACCAATAAGATTATGAGCAAAGAAATTAAACATTGGACAATCAAGATTACTTGGGAGGACAATACAGAAGAATATCTAAATGACTATCCAAGCTGTGTAGTGGATGAGATAGAACAGTATTTGACCGACATTGAAAACGAAAGAAACGAGGAAGAAATTTTTAATAATGAACACTAAACAAATAAAATTATGAGCAACGAAAAAGCAAAGGAGTTAGCATTATTAACATCATTTATAATTAAAGAGGATGTTTTGGGTGGCACATTGTTTCAGACCTTTGACAAGGCCTATGAACTAGCGCACAAGTTTATAGACCAATACCCCTTAGATACTCAATGGGGTATAGAGATAGAGTATGAGGATACGATTATTGATTTTTTAAATAAAAACAAATAAGATTATGAATAGAGATGAATTAAAAACCGAGGTAAGCAATAGGCTTTTGGAATTACTCATAGACATTGAAGACCATTTCAATGTGCGTATTGAATTTTACAATAGCGATTGGGAAGACATTGAAGAAAGGCTTACTAACCACTTCATAGAGAATGAGATTATCTCTGAAGAGGAGCAAAGGATAAACGATTTACTTAACCAAGCCGATGCCCTCAGTGATGATGGCAGAGGTAAATAAAATATAATACTATGAGACATTCAAAAGAGAACAGACATTGTAAGGGGTGCGACCAAACACTTCGACTAACAGAGTTTGCAAATGCTGGCGTTGTTAAGGGTGTAAAATATTACAGACATCTATGCAAAAAGTGTTACTACCTACGAAAGAAGGGAGAACGTGATGAGATTATCAAGCAGTATCGAGCCTGGAAAGAGACGCTTGCGTGTGATGGGTGTGGGTATTCTAAGAAGACACACAAAAACTTTACTTCTTATGCATTAGAGTTTCATCACTACAACAGTGATAAGTCATTTAATATAAGTGATGGCTATACGTATGGCTTGCGCTTAAATAAGATAATGGAGGAAGCAGAGAAATGCATTGTCTTGTGTTGCCGATGTCATATAGAGGAACACCAGCACAACAAAAGGGTGTATACTAAATATATATCCCAAGACAGTAAGATATTAAAGCACAAGAACTAATGTTCACTCTCATCATTTGGGGGAAGGTGGCCTTCCCTTAAATGAAACCTTTTTGCAACCACTTCGTATACTAGAGGTGGCGACAACATTTTTAAACCAAAACAAATAGAGATGAACTATACAGAGACAAATAAATTGTTTACAATAAAAAATAGAGATATGGTATATATTAAAGTTGACAACGATTATAAACAAAGTAAAAGAGATTGATATGAAAAATAAAGAACTTCAAGAAAAGCAAAAAATACGAAATTTAATAAATGAGTATTTAGAACGTGTGATTTGTATTACAATGTTAATGCCTAAAGATTACAAGTTTAAAAAAGAGGAAAAAAAATCTTTAGATAAAGACCATGATGATTTAGTAGAAAATATATGGTGTACATTGTATAATTATAGAGATAAACATTAAACAAAAATTAAAAACAAATAAAAAATAAGATTATGGACTATACAGAAACAAACAAATTAATAGCAGAGTTTGATGGTATGACTAATCATCATAACGACAAGTCAATGATGGTAAGAAAAACACCACTAGGCAATGACGTTGTGTCTATTGAAGAATTAGACTACGATAAATCATGGGATTGTCTGATGCCAGTAATAGAAAAGATAGAAAAACTTGGATATAAATTTGAGAAAAACTATCAGAGAGTAGATAAGGATTGGCAATCTTTAATAGTGAAAGGTAATGATATTCTTTATCAAGAATTTAATAATGATAGTTTAAAATCATCTTATTATGTAGTAGTAGAATTTATTAAAAACCAAAACAAATAGAGATGAATAATTTAAAAGTAACAAGCGTAAGATATTTTGAGACATCAAGAGGATTATTAGGATATGAATGTAAAACAAACATTAAAGGTATAGAGATATGGAATGACGGTTTAGGTGGCATTACCTTTATTCGTAATCATACTGGCAACAAGTTAAGCAGAGAAGATTATGAAAAATATACAGACACCTATTTAGAATCCCTAATTGACATTTATGAAAATTTAAAACTATGAAAGAAGAAAGAAAATTTAAAAGCAACACAATGATGTGGGATGATGGCGATATGCCCGAATGTTCCTACTGTGGCAAAGACTTTGACAGTGCAGAATCTCTCCATGAGACATGCTTTAGTGGTGGCTTAGTATGTGAAGATGAAGACTGTAGGCACTCATTGATAGAGGAAATGCTATCTGAAGAAGTCGCTGAGATTGATGAAAATTTTGATGAAACTAACTAAATATTAAAACATGGAACACACATCAATAGTATATATGAGCGCAGTTTTAATTACCATGTCAGCACTATTGGTGTTGATGGCGGTAACTATTTTTAACGATAAAAACAAATAAGATAATGGCATACGAATTAAGATTTAAAAAAATTGTTGATGGGAAGGTAGTAGACACATTGCTATCTTCATTTAATAACAGAGAAGCCTGTCTTCATACTGTAGATGCACTAATAAAGTTAGATGGTGTAGGGTACTATATGGTAGATAGAAATGCATATACCTGTGACGTATGTGGCGCAAGCTACATTGGTGATGGGTGTTTATATTGTGAAATAAATAAATAAACTATGGAAATTAAAGAACTAAATAAAATAGCAGAAAGATTGCAAGTATTAGAAAACAATGAATTGCTAGATGCAGGACTAAAGAATATCAATGGTGGCTTTTCAATTATAGATATGTATGACTATGATGAAAATTTTATATATGTAGAAATAAAATGGGGCGTACAATGTGGTGGCGAGTCCGACTATTGCTACAGTGAAAATGGAAAGCTAGACAGATTATCATTAGAGTGGATTTAAAAACTAAAACTATGGATATAGAAATATTAAAAGCTCTACGTGAGCTTAGCGAAACGATAGATGAAGGCCTGGAGCCTGAACTAGCAGAGTCAGTGAGGGTAGCAATATTACAGATATTAACCGACATGAACTGATTTGCATTATTAATTTTAAAAGTGTATATTTATGCACCATTTTCAACCACTTAAATTTAATTACATGAACAAAAAAACCTACACTATTTATCTTCTAATTGAAGAGGATGACAAACACAATCTGCCAATAACAGTTAAGCAAAGGAAAGTTTTAGAATTTGATAATCTTGAGGAGGCAGAGCAAGAGGCTCAGCTTATTCTCGATGAGCAATTTATAGACTAATGGATAGCGCTTATTCTCGCTACAAAGAGATGTTACTAACATATGGCGAACGGCTATCAACTTTAGGCATTGACCAGCTTGAAGAGATATTAACAACTATGTCTAAGAGGAGAGAGCGATGGGGTAATGATTACTCTTTTGCTTTGGCTCAGGAGATAAAAAAACGTGGTCACCTTATTGATTATACTAACTATAAAATTATTTATTACAATGAAGAAACGAACTCTTAATGAATTGAGGCAAACGAAAACCTATTATGAACACCCATACAAAACTAAGGGTGTAAATGTCAAAGAACTATTTGAGCTACCTATAAAGTATAGCAATGATGAGGAGCTGGGCAGAGCCTTTAGGTCACTTATCAGCAATGCTCGCGAGGTAGAGTACTTAAAAAAATATAAAGATGGAGTGGACGGACTATAAAGATAAGGCAGATAAAATGTTCCTTGAGGTATTTGATACCCCTAAGAGACTAATGAGAGAACACCATCTTTATGAGGACTATGTAAACCTATTAAATAAAAGGGTTACGTGGTTTGAAGTAAAGACCGCAAATTTCAGCAGAGCAAACGATTGGCTCAAGCACAAACGACATTTGCAAATGAATGACAAGTAACCTTTTTGAAATTATAACGTATAACCTAGCATGCTGACACTTGATGATTTATGGCAGTCCGTTGTTAAAGATAAAATGATGGACGTTTATGTTGACGAAACCGACAAGTATTGTATATATAAAGGGTGTAAGATTACCAAAACCTTAGCGGGTGTAGATATACATAATTGTAATACTGGCAGTAACAACTTTGCCAAGCTATCAAAGAGGCAGTTAGCACCATTCTTAACGTATGGCTTTAGGTTAGGAGTAGAGTACTTGCGCTTAGACAATTTCCGTACTGAGATTATGCTTTTAAATTTAAAGATAAACGATTTACAGAAAGGAAACAAGACCAGCACTTTGCTGAAAGCTAAGAAGAGAAGGACACTCTTACAAAACCAAGCAACAGAATTAATTAATCATTTAAATCAAATCAAATCCAATGGCAACAACAAAAAAATCGACGTTTGATACGCTATATGCGGTCAATGTCAAAGACAAAATTGAAAAGAAAGGAAGTTTAGATTATCTCTCATGGGCATCAGCATGGGCTGAGGTCAAGAAGATACATCCTAATGTAAGCTACACAGTGTATGAGAACGAAGCATACCCTGGCCTTAATTATTTCCACGATGGCAGAACGGCATGGGTTAAGGTTGGTGTTACCATCAATGACCTTGAGCATATAAATCATCTTCCTGTTATGGACTACAGAAATAAAAGCATCCCTCTAGACAAGCTTACGTCAATGGATGTTAACACGGCAATACAGAGATGTCTTACTAAGGCCATCGCATTACACGGCTTAGGATTAACTATATATAATGGTGAAGACATCAAAGAGGGTGCTGAGGTAGTCTCTGAGGTCGCTAAGCCTAAGGCTAAGGGGAGTGCTAAGCTTACTGTTCCTTCTGAGAAATGGAGTAAGATGAAGTCTTATGCTAAGGCTAATAAGAACAATTCCAAGTTGGTGTTTGATGCTATCAAAAGCCAAGACATTAAGCTAACAGATTTTATGAAAGATGAACTAACTAAAATATTAAGCTAATGACAACAGAAACTATAATACACAAACTAAAAGACGACGTCCACTACTATGGCGAGTTTGGTAAGCAGTTTCTTTCGTATAGCAGTATAGGTACTCTACTGAATGACCCAAAGAAATTTGGTCAGGATGTAGAGAAAACCTCTGCTATGCTTAAGGGTTCTTACTTCCACCACGCCATGCTGGAGCCTGAGAAAGTCGCTGAATATATTATCATAGATAGTAATACTCGCACTACTAAAGTATATAAGGAGGCAGTATTAGAACATGGCACTGACCTCTTGCTTCTTGCTAAGGAGCGTGATGAGTTAGAGGCCATGGTTACTGAGGCTAAAAAGAATTTCCGCTTTTGCTCTGACATCTATGAAGACGGCAATAGGTTTGAGGTTCCTTCTATTAAAAATATTATGGGACACATGTGGAAAGGAAAGGCCGATGTGTTAGCATCTGACAAGGTGATAGACATTAAGACTACATCACGACTTTCTGACTTTAAATTCTCCTCTCGCAAATACAACTACGATGCTCAGGCGTGGCTCTACAACCAGCTTTTTGGTAGGCGCATGGTCTTCTATGTTATTGAGAAGGAGACGTTTAATATGTGCATCTTTGAATGTGATGACAGTGTGTTGGAGCGTGGCAAAGATAAGGTCAAGGAGGCCGTCAAAGTTTACGAACAATTTTACGGCAATAATGCTACTGACGATATCCATCAGTATATAAAAGAGGATATACTTTATTAATTTTTTTATCATTAAATTATTTTAATTATGGCAACAATGTTTAACATGAAAGTTAACTTCAGCAAGATTGACAAAAGCAAACTTGTTAAAGGAAAGACTGGTGACATGTGGGGAACTATTACTGGATGCATCTACGAGGAGGTAGACCAATACGGTAATAACTTAGCTACATGGTTTGAACAAACGAAAGAAGAAAGGGATGCAAAAGACAAGCGTTCTTATTTTGGTAATGGCAAGGCGATGTGGTCTGACGGCAAACTAACAATCGTTAGTAAAGATAATCCTAACGGCAAAACTTTAGAGTTAGGAGTCAGTGCTGAGGTCAAAGAGGAGCCTGTTACTAGAGAAGAGGATATGGGCTTACCCTTTTAAATTACGTGTGACAAAGTGACGAAAAACTTCCTATATATTCTTTATTTATATTTACTATACTTAAAGATTTACCCTTATAGCGGTAATAGGGATAATTTTCGTCACATTGGTCACATCGGTTGATAATCAACGAGTTAGGAAAACCAATTTCATCACAATTACATCACATTTAATCACATGGAGATAACAATATTTAAAAACATAAAGGATACATCAGCCCCTTTTGTTCGTCATGTTCGCTTCATATTGGAGCGTATAAAGGAGGGCAAGAGTAAGGACTTGATAGTAGCTATCCGCAAAGAGAAAGACAAAGACGAAAGAAACAAACTAAAGCAAGGACTACCAGCGATATGTTTTTCAGGAACATTTACGAAGCGTGAAGACAAAGCTATAGAAAAACATTCGGGTCTCATATGTTTAGACTTCGATGGTTTCAAGAGCAAGAAGGCTATGGTCGAAAAGAAAGCTGAGCTTAGCAAAGACAAGAACATATATTCTGTTTTTATTTCGCCCAGCGGAAATGGGCTAAAGGTTCTTATTAAGATACCTCCCTCCATTGAGCACCACTGTGCATATTTTAAAGCGTTAGAAAAGCATTATGGGTGCTCGGAGTTTGACACTAGCTGTAAGAACATCTCACGGGTATGTTATGAAAGCTATGACCCTGATATATATATAAATGAGAAGTCAAAGGAGTGGACAGAAAAGAAAGAGGAAGACGAAAGCGAACACTACCGTGTTGGGGGAAGGGCAACGATTCGTGTCACCGACCACGGCGAAGTGGTCAGGAGGCTAATGAAATGGTGGGGAGATAACTACCCAATGTCTGAGGGTGAGAGAAACAATAATATGTTTGTCATTGCTTCAGCCTTAAATAAGTTTGGGGTGGAGAAGTCGCTAGCGCAGTATGTCTTATCATCATATGCTACTAAGGGCTTTACTTCTAATGAGATACAAACGACTATTAACTCTGCCTACCGACATGTTGAGGAGCACAACACGAGATTCTTTGAGGACACCAATGCCGTAGAAGATATAAAGCATAAGATACGCTCAGGGGCAACAGACAAAGAGATTAGGCACGAGCTAAAGGAAAAAGGAGTGGGGGAGGGAGACGTCGATGACGTCATTGTAGACATGAAGGTAGAGACTAATAAGGTTATGTTTTGGACGGTGACATCAAAGGGTGGTGTTAACATCGTCCATAATCATTTCAAAGAGTTCTTAGAAGACAACGGCATGTATAAGTATTCTCCTCCTGGCAGTACTTCTTTTGTATTTGTAAGGGTTACTGACAACCTTATTGAGAGCATATCATCAGAGTATATTAAAGACTTTGTTTTGAATTGGCTTTATGATAAGGGGGACATGATGGTATATAATCACTTTGCTGATAAGACCCGATACTTCAAGGAGGACTTTCTTGGTATGATTCGTAGCATCGACGCATACTTTATCAAAGACGATAAGAACACGGCCTATATATATTATAACAACTGTGCCGTTAAAGTCACTAAGACTAAGGTTGAGCTTGTTGATTACATTGACTTGGGTGGTTACGTATGGAAAGACCAAGTAATAAACAGGGACTTCTCTTTAAGTGAAGATATAGATTGCGACTTCAAGCAGTTCATTACTAATGTTTCTGGCACTGAGAAGAACATCAAGTCTGTTGAGAGTACTATAGGATTCCTTATGCATGGCTTTAAGAACCAATCGTATTGTCCAGCCGTAATTATTAATGATGAAATATTATCCGACAACCCTGAAGGTGGGACAGGTAAGGGGTTGTTTGTCAACGGGTTATCACAAATGAAGAAGCTTGTTACCATTGATGGCAAGGCCTTTAGCTTTGAGAAAAGCTTCGCATATCAGACAGTGAGTCAAGATACTCAGACCCTTTGCTTTGATGATGTAAGGAGGTCGTTCCATTTCGAGCGTCTCTTCAGCGTTGTCACTGAGGGCATTACTTTAGAGAAGAAGAACAAGGACGCTATTAAGATACCGTTTCCTCAGAGCCCTAAGATTATTATTACTACTAACTATGCCATAGTTGGTAAGGGCAATAGCTTTGAGAGAAGGAAGTGGGAGCTGGAGTTCAGGAGGTTTTACCATAAGAACTACACTCCTCTTGATGAGTTTGGTAAATTGTTATTTACTGATTGGGATGCTGAGGAGTGGTTACGCTTTGACAACTACATGATAAACACTTTGAAAACATATCTGAAGACAGGGTTTGTTGAGGGAGAGTTCAAAAACATGGGCGAGCGTAAGCTACAGACGGCTACTAGCAGTATCTTCTATGAGTGGGTTAAAAATCCTCTTAATGTTCAGGACATCAATACAGGCATAAAGATATACCAACATACTTTATGGCATAGCTTTATTGATGAGTACACTAACTATGATAAGATGAAGATTACGCCCCAGCGTTTTGGTAAGTGGATACAAGAGTATGCCTACTACCTTACGGGTTATGAGCCTACTATTGGCAAGGACAGGCAAGGGAAGTTTTTTATTTTTCACGATGAAGACCCTGTGTCGGTGCCATTTTAATTTATTGATATGAGAAAGCTTAGCAACAGTGAGTGGGTTACATTAACGGCGAAGTTTACAATTCGATACAAGGAAGGTGAGCGTGTTGGTGAGGCCTATATGAACGCATTAAAAGAGCTTGATGAAAAGCTTTATAATGAAGTTCGTGGCAGTAGTGCTGACTGTTATGACAATGACAATAAGGTCACTACTCTTATTCGTTCTTTAAATGTAGGGTATATCACTGTTATGTGTCGCTGGTGTCACACTTACTTTTTACCTAAGCATGCCAATCTGTTGGGCACTTTTCATAAGAGCTCGGAGAAGCTCCCTGAGGAGCATTGGATATGCCATGAATGTAATATTAATTATGCAATAATAAATGATGAAGACTATGAATAATCTAATGAAATTAAAAGATAGGGGCTGGTGGGTGCAAGTGCAACCGCTATCGTCTAAGCGCAAGTGGATATGTGGTATCTACAAAGAGGGCAAGAACTATTGGGTTACTGAGATGGTAAAGTCTAATTTCAGCGACCCTCACGAAGCTTACATGTGGGCCTTTGAGCAAATTGATAAGCAAGACAGAACGAGTGGTGATTATAAAACGGGAACGCTATGAGCCATGAAGATGAAATACCGATGAGCGTAGTGTTTGCTATGGTTCTAGCGTTGATTATAATCTTGTCATATATCAACTACATATGTGAGCCTCAACAAAATGGGCGCGAAGGTAAGAAAATTTATTGTAAGGAAAAAACTAAATAAAAACTAATGGAAAATAGAAAATACGAGATACCTAAAACTCCTGAGGCCCGCATCGTGGATGCCTTGGAGTCTATTGCTGACTCTTTAAAGGTCATCAGCGAATATGTTGTCTCTGACCCAGGCGATGAGGTAGAGTCAATAATGAAAACCTACAAACTTCCTGACGACATAAACAACATACCGTGATGGGGGAGTTATTTAGCAATGAATATAATTGGGATATAGACCTAGAGTTTGGTAAGGTTGGCGAGCGCAGGCTCAACGATATCTTTGCCAATGAAAAGATAGAAGTCAAGCGTGACCGCATCGCATTACGCACAGGCAATATGGCTATAGAGTATATGCAACAAGGTAGGCCTAGTGGTATTGCAACTACGGAGGCAGACTATTGGTGTTATATATTTACTAATGGCGACGACGATGCCGTCTATGTTATTATCCCTACCGACAGATTAAAAGAGATTGCTAGGGAGCAATACAAATTGGGGAACATAAAGCACTGTGGCGACAATAAAAATGTCATAGTGCTGGTTCCTGTAACTGAATTATTTAACCTTAAAAACAAATAAGATGGAAAGCAAAATAGATAATATCGCAGATTTAAATCCTGAAGCTATACTTTGGGATGGCTTTGATGACGCCGTAATAGGATATCATGGTGATGGCAAAGCTGTTTATGATGAAGGTAAGATGATAAAAATTTTGGTTGAGCGAGATAAGATGACATATGAAGATGCCTTAGAGTATTTACACTTTAATGTCTTTCATGCTTATGTTGGCGAGTATACACCTCTTCACATTACATTATTATGAAAGATAGAGTAAGATTTTTAGTATACTACTATCCCTTTAGCTTTGATGAGCCTGGACAAATATGTACCGAGATGAAGATATATGTTAATGACGTTTTAAAAGAAACGTGGCAGTCAAACAAAGTTTTAGATGGGGAGGAAATAGAACAATTAAAAGATAAAAAAAGAAAGGAATATGGAAAATAAATATTTATATCACTTAGAATACAATGAAGAACAAAATCAGTTTCATTTTAACACTGACCCTCAGATACAGGAGCCTTTTACTTTTGGATGGAGAACGCTCATGCATTGTGAAACCCTCGATGAATTGTGTGAGAAGTTTGAAAGGTTAGATAAAAAGATGAAGTGGGGCAAAAAATATACTCATAAAGAACTACAAAAAATAATTAAAAATGAAATTTAGAGATTATCAACTAGAAATAATAGACAAGGGCACTGAGATTTTACGGGAGCGTGGCATGTTATACTTAGCTATGGAGGTGCGCACAGGGAAGACATTGACCGCCTTGGGGATATGTGAAAAGGTAGGGGCGCAGTCTGTACTTTTTGTTACCAAGAAAAAGGCTATCTCCTCAATATTAAAAGACACTGAGCTTTTGTGTCCAGCTTTTGAATTTTTTGTTATCAACTATGAAAGCTTACACAAAATCCCTAACATTAATTACGATGTTATAGTGTGTGATGAAGCTCATGGAATGGGGGCTTTTGCCGTTGCCAGCAATAGAGCTAAAAGAGTAAAGGCTCTCATTGCTAAGAACAACAGTCATCTTATACTAATGTCGGGAACGCCTACTCCTGAGAGTTTTTCTCAGATGTATCATCAGGTGTATGGTCATCCCAATAATCCTTTTGCGCAGTATAAAAACTTTTACAGGTGGGCTGATGATTATGTTATCGTTAAGCAGAAGATGATTGGTGGCAATAGAATAAACGATTACTCTGGAGGTATTGAGAAAAAGATATTTGATGCCATGAAGCCCTATATGATAAACTACACTCAGAAGGAGGCTGGCTTTAAATCTGAAGTTGAAGAAGAAGTCTTACATGTTAAGATGGAACACATCACTTATAAGATGAGCAACCTACTCCGTAACGATAAAGTAATCAACGGCAAAGAGGAAGTAGTGCTCGCTGATACGGGAGCTAAGATGATGAGCAAGCTACATCAACTATATAGTGGCACTGTAATATTTGAGAGCGGAAAATCTAAGACTATAGATTGGAGTAAGGCAGACTTTATATCTAAAAAGTTTTATGAGCAAAAGATAGCTATCTTCTATAAATTCAAACAGGAGCTTGAGGCGCTGAAAGATGTGTATCCCTCTAGGCTCCTTACAACCGATATAGAAGAGTTTGAGCGAGACCCCGACAAAAGCATAGCCCTACAGATAGTTAGTGGCCGTGAGGGCATCTCTCTGCGTCAGGCTAAATACATAGTATATTATAACATAGACTTTAGCGCCACGAGTTACTGGCAGAGCAGAGATAGGATGACCACAAAGGACCGTGGTTTCAACAAGGTATATTGGGTCTTTGCTGAGGATGGCATTGAAGATAAGATATATAAAACGGTGATAGCCAAGAAGAACTACACCCTCAAACATTTTAAACAGGATTTGTTAACTTTGTTCTAGTAATGACAGAAGCACAAATTCAATCGAAGAAAATAAAAAAACTAGAAGCTGAAGGCTATTACGTAATCAAGCTAATGAAGACGAACAAAAATGGTATACCTGACCTTATCGCTATCCCTCCTAATTGTGGGGTTATATTTTGCGAGGTCAAAACTCCAAAGGGTCGTCTCAGCAGTTTGCAAAAATATAGAATGGAAGAACTTAATAAGCATGGAATCACAACAGAAGTATACAAAGGGGAGTAAGGTTCTACTAATAGATAAAGAAGTAGTCAACGTAATTAATGGCCACAGTGATTATGTGGCAGACTATCTTTTTGAATCTATAGAGAGATTAAATAATGTCATTGAAGAAGACGTATCTTTAGGCATTACCTTTAACGACTCTTATGATAAAGCTCGCTTTTTTGAGATACACTTCAACTCTATAAACCCGTGGGAGATATATCTCTATGACATAGAAGAGGTAGACTCTGACAGATACCTAGACCTTATCCTTAAAGGCGATATTGTGAAGACACACAGTAGAAAGATAAGGAGTATATTTTAATTTTATAAACACCCAAAAATAACAAACAATGGAAAAGAACAATCAAATTCTTAGCGACATCGTAGTCTTTAATAAGTATGCTAAATTTTTGCCTCACGAAAATAGAAGGGAGAGATGGGATGAGATATGTGATAGGTATGAAGAGATGATGACATATAAATACCCGATGCTGGGGGCAAGCATACGAGAAAACATGAAGATGGTGCGCGACAAGAAAGTACTCATGAGCATGAGGGCTGCCCAATTCTCAGGAGCCGCTATAATTAAAAATGAGAGCAGAGTTTATAATTGTGCTTACCTACCTATTGATGACTATAGGGCTTTCTCGGAGACGATGTTTCTTCTCCTTGGCGGTACGGGGGTAGGCTTTTCTGTTCAGAACCATCACGTTGACCAGCTCCCCGAAATACGCAAACCCCTTAAGTCGCAGAAGTATTTAGTGGGAGACAGCATCGAAGGGTGGGCCGACTCAGTAAGGCACCTTATGGCGTCATACTTTGGCGTAAGAAAAACAAAACCCTTATTTGATTTCAGCGACATCAGACCCAAAGGCTCTCGCCTCGTTACGGCAGGGGGGAAAGCGCCAGGCCCTGAGCCATTAAAGAGGTGTTTATTTAATATAGAGCTATTGCTAGAACGAAAAGAAGACGGTAGCAACCTTACACCCATTGAGGTTCATGACATTGTATGCCATATCGCTGATGCCGTTCTTGCTGGTGGCATCCGTAGGGCAGCTTTAATAAGTTTATTCAGCGCCGATGACGAGCTTATGTTATCAGCAAAAGCTGGCGCATGGTGGGAGAAAAACCCACAACGGGGGCGTGCTAATAATTCAGCAGTAATACTTAGGCATAGAGTTACTAAGAAGTTCTTTAATGAAATATGGACGCGCATCAAAGACAGTGGGTGTGGTGAGCCAGGAGTATATTTCTCTAATGACAAAGATTGGGGATGCAACCCTTGTTGTGAGATAGCGCTTAGGCCTTTTCAGTTTTGCAACCTTACAGAAATAAATGCTGGCAATATTGAAAGCCAAGAAGACTTCAACAATAGAGCTCGCGTGGCTTCATTCTTTGGGACACTACAGGCAGGCTTTACTAACTTCCATTACCTTAGAACGATATGGCAGAGCAACACCGAAAAGGATGCTCTTATAGGCGTAGGTATTACAGGCATCTGTAACGGTAATGTTTTAAATTATGACCTCACTGAAGCGGCTGGAGTAGTAAGAGAAGAAAATAAAGAGGTGTCAGATATTATAGGCATTAAGCCAGCAGCTAGGCAAACTACTATAAAGCCTTCAGGTACAACGAGTTGTGTGGTAGGAACATCTAGTGGTATTCATTCCTGGCACTCGAAGTTCTACATTCGCAGGATGCAATGCACAAAGGATGAGGCTTTATATAAATATTTAAGCACCAACAACCCTGAGCTTGTTGTAGACTATGATGCCATTCCCAACACGGCAGTTATTGAGATACCTCAAGCGGCACCCGATGGCGCTATTATAAGAGACAATGAGACGGCACTTTCATTGCTTGAGAGGGTATCATCATTTAACACTGAGTGGGTAAAGAGTGGCCATGTGTCGGGCTCAAATACTAACAATGTTTCTGCTACAGTGTCTATAAAAGACGACGAGTGGGATGATGTTATGGAGTGGATGTGGAAACACAAAGATGCCTTTAATGGATTGTCTGTGTTGCCTTATGATGGTGGCACCTACAAGCAAGCTCCTTTTGAGAGCATTGATGAAGTAACCTTTAAGCGCATGTATGACAAGCTAAAAACGATAGACCTTAGTGGTATTGTTGAGAATGATGACAACACAGACCTTAGTGGTGAGATTGCATGTAGTGGTGGTTCTTGTGAAGTGGTTAATATATAGTATTGCTTTATATGATATAATTTCTTATATTCGCACATGGCAGTGCAGAAAGGAGACCATAATAAGATTGAATATATTAATCTTCTTATGCGTAACCTTCACGATAGCACTGATGATATATATGATTCATTGATGGACGAAGATGATGTGGCGCTTAAGACGGCGCTACGTCAACTGTCCTTTCTGATATCGCAAATCCAAACAAACCACATAGATGACCAACAAACACCTTGAACATGCTCTATGGTTATACAAAGAAACTACTGATAATAAATCTGAGATAGCCAGGAGGATAAAAAATGAGTATGGCCTTGAGGAGTCAATAAATGCCATAAGGAAAAGAGTTGCTCGATATATTAAACAGCAAGAGAGCAAAGGTCTTCTTGATGAGTGTGAACAGGTAGGTATACCTGTTGACAAGGTAAAGCATTATTGGTATAAGGGGAAGCACTATTCGATTAATGTTAAGGGAGAGGGTGGCGTTAGCTATGATGAGATTCGTGATGAGCTAATTGAGGAGATGAAGGAGCACGCTCCTGTGTACCCCACTATTGTGCGTAGTGATGTCGTCGATGGGCACTTATTAGTTATTGACCCTGCTGATGTTCATATCGGTAAGCTGGCTACTTCTTTCGAGAGTGATGATGAGTATAACTCTAACATTGCCGTAAGGCGTGTAAGGGAAGGAGTGCAGGGCGTGTTAGATAAAACTACTGGATACAACATTGACCAAATTGTTTTTATTGGTGGCAACGACATATTACACATCGACACTCCTGACAGGAAGACTACTAAGGGCACTACTCAAGATACTGATAAGATGTGGTACGAAAATTTTCTTATGGCTAAGAACATCTATATAGAAACATTGGAGAAGCTTATGCGTATTGCTGACGTTCACTTTATGTATAACCCCAGCAATCACGACTACACCAATGGCTTCTTTTTAGCTGACACTATTACATCTTGGTTTCATAAATGTCCTCACATAACCTTTGACGTTAGTATCGCCCACCGTAAGTACTATCAGTATGGAAACAACCTAATAGGAACGACACATGGCGACGGCGCTAGAACTGAGGCTTTACCTATGCTTATGGCTCAGGAGGCTAAAGAGTATTGGAGCGACACTAAGCATAGATATATATATACCCACCATTTGCATCACAAAACTTCTAAAGATGTTATCGGTGTTACTGTTGAGAGCTTACGGTCTCCATCGGGCACTGATTCATGGCACCACAGGAAAGGATACCAGCATGCCCCCAAAGCTATTGAGGGCTTCCTCCACCACCCTAAGCATGGGCAGGTTGCTAGGCTTACTCACTTATTTTAGAAACCTCTACGTCTTCTACGTCTTCTAAATGTAGAGCGCCTACGTCTTCTTTGTGGAACTCTTTTCTTCTTTTGAAAAAATGGGCTTATGCTTCCTTTACTTTCTTCTCCATCTGTAACAACATAATCAGAAAAATTCATTGTTCTAAGTATAGCTTCTCTTGGGTCTTTAACATCGCCTGTTATTACTTTATTTATGTTTTTGACCCACCTAGCAATGTTTTTTGTTGGTAAAGCGGCTGCTTGTGTTAACCCTATAAACAACTCCATCCAAGCTTCATACTTTTCATCATCAGTTTCTGCCTTTTGTAATTTAGAAAAAGGCTCTCCAATTTCTGACATTATAGTAGACAAGGGGCCAATGTCTATATCTCTTGCCCAAGGCTTATCTTGAATAGTATCTGCCATAGCTCTAATAAAATCTCCTAATATAAATAAGGAATTTAGATTTCCTATTAGAGCCGCTCTGCCTAAATCTTCAGCATCTTCTTCATCAAAATCTACTAATAGTCCTGGCAAGCCTGCTGACACCCATTGAAAGACTACAGGTAGAAAAGCGTGATACATAGCAAATTGATACAACAATTTCCCTTTTGTTCCTTTATATTCTTTGCCTCTCAACGCCCTGCTTAGCTGCCTTAGAGATTGTTCTACCTTTCTTTGATATTGGCGTGGCGCGGTTTTAAAAACATTTAACCATCTATATCCTGAGTGTGTTTGATAAAAGTCTTTATCTACAATGTCACTAGATTGCTGTGTATTTTTAGTATCTTTTTCAAACTTCTTTATTGCATAGTCTATAGCTTCTTGTTCAGTAGCATTAGGATTCTTCTTTTTAAATTCTGCTTTATAATACCTATAGTTAGGTATGCCTCCCATGATGCCACCCTTGTCTCCTGCTTTAACAAAATACATCATCATGTCTAATGCTTTACTGTATGATGTTCCAGGCACTAATTTTTTCATTTGAGATTCACTATATGACTCTATTGTTTTTCTTATATCAGTATCATAACGTCTTTGAATATAAGACGAGTTATCTCTTATTTCTTTCCATATACTTCTTACCTCTCCAATGCCTGACACTCCATATTTAAGCCAATTTGTTAAGCCTATGTCGTTAGAATATGTAAATGCTGATGTTAACTGTTTTAAACCTACAGTAGGGTTTATGCCTAATCGCGACAAAACAAATACATCTGTTAATGTATTTACCATTTTTATACTGCTTCCTTGCATTACCCCTCTTCTAGCTATCATTTTTATAGAGTGCTCTAATAGCTTTAGAACTTCAGGGCCGTCATTTAATTCTATAGCTGTTTTAATATCTTGATTAGATATTATTTTATCTACATTTTTTATTGTTCTTGCATGTGTATTCCAATGCTCCATGTCGGTAAGATATGTCATTAATGCGTCGTTGCCATTAATGCTAATATCTATAGGTTTTTTATTTTGTTGCCTTTCAAAAGTAGAAGCAGCACCTATTGATGTTTGGAATTGGGCATTATCATTTAATAGGTCATAGTCTGCTTTATCTACACCAGTTCTATATAATCTCCCTGCATAGTTTAAATGCTGAGGCATATTAGTACCATATATGTCTTTATAAGTTTTGTTATATTCAGGATATAAAGAAGGAAATAAAACATTTACCTGCCAGTCGGCCCACTCTTTAACTTTTGGGTCTAACTGTTTTTCTATCGCTTCCATTACTTCTTTGTATTTACTTTTAAAAGTAGCCTCAAAAGCCGCGTGGTTAGCAGGGTCTTTATATTGATTGTATAAATAATACATGGTGTCCTGACTAAATTCATATGGAGTCCCATCAGCTTTTTCTACTCCCTTTAGTACTTCTAGTTTTCTGTTTTTTTCTACTTCCGATTTCCATTTTTTACCATATATTTCTTCAAGCTTTTGTGACATTAATAAGTTAATATCTAACATTCTTCTATCAAAATTTCTTCCTGCTTCATTTATTCTATCAGTAAGAAGCTCTTGCATCTTACCACCCATAAGTTTCCCTGCGCTTTTAGAAATTATATCTACAATATAAGGTAATGAATAGCCTCTAATAAAGAACTCGTTTATTTTAGCAAACATTCTTTTAAAAAATGACTTAGCTCGTTTTTTTCTTTTAGTTTCTAGTTTAGCTTCTTGAATTTCTTTAGCAGCATCATCGAGTTCATCAATGTTTTTGCCAGTGATATCTTTATATACTTCAGCTATTTCTTTTGAATACATCTCTGAGCGCTTCGCTGCGGCCTCTCTTCTTTCTGAGCGACCCTGTTCTCTCAGCTCTTTGATGTTTTCAACCACCTCTAATAGGTCTTGCATCTTGGCAACTGTTCCTGTCTCTAAGGACATGCCATCAGCATATTCCACTGCTAACTCTAATGCTGCTAAAGTATCTAACTCTTTAGTGCTTAGCTTTGTTAGTGTCTTAGCTTTAGCGATACGCTTTTTTATAGGAGCTAGTATGCCTTCTATTTCGTTGGGAGCCTTTAGCTTGCCACCCTCATGTATTTTATTATAAACATCTTTAATGATGCTCATCATATCTTGCACTCGTGGTGACAGGTCTCTTCCTTTAAGCCTATTGCTTTCAGTTTTAGTAAGAGGTTTTTTAATTAAGTCATCGAGCTTAGCTGATGTTTCCTTTGTCACTTGAGATATCGCCAATGTCACTATTTCATCCATAGCGGCATCTAATTTTTCTATATTGTTAGAGTCTCTTACTAAAGCTGTTAATCTGTTAACCGCTTCTTTACCATATACTCCCGTAGGCAACATCTTTCTTATAAAGTTTGTAAGCTGGGTTTGCATTGATTTTATATCTAGCCTTTCCGCTTGCTTTAATTTCAGTTGCCATTTTATTTCCGCTTGTTGTTGTATCGACTCTTGAAAAGTTTCTATTACTCCTAACAGCTCTTCTACTTTTGGAGCTTTTGGTCTTTTTATTTTTAGCTTAAGCCTTAATGCTTCTACTGCTGCTTCTTTTTGTATGTCATCAGCTTTTTTGTACCACTCAGTCTCTTGCAAGAAAGCTTTTGTTGCCGCAAACATTGTTCTGTTTTTTTGCGCTTGACTCATTGCAATGTAGTCTTTATCTTTCTTTATTCTACCCTTTGCTTGCAGTGCTTTTGCTACTACCTCTTCTATTTTATTTTTGTATTGTTTTGCTTTTTTTCGTGCTTGAACTTCGGGTGTCTTTGGTAAAACCTTTTCTTTGGTTATGGGCTTTCCGCCAAGGACATCTTTTACAGCACCACCAATAAACTCTTGTAGCGTTAGGTTTTCTATTTGCTCTACACTAAGGGCACGCAATGATGGGAACTTCGTTTTGATATATTCCATCAATGCTGTCAGCCAGTTCTGGAACTTCGCCTTTTGGGCTCCCTGAACAATAGTCTCCCCCTTATTACCTATAAGAACTGCTAGAGCCTCCTTGCGGGCATACACATTATCGCCATACATCTCTATGGCTTCCTGTAATTCCTTGGTGCCCTCAACTAAATTAAGGCCTTTATTCAAGAGGTCAGGATTGCTTTGCTCAATGAAGTCTACCCATAGGTGCCCCGCCTCGTGGATGGGCGTATTGAAGTCCATGAACTTAGGGTTTAGGTATACATCGCCTTTAGTTGTAAACCCATATACTGTCTCGCCATCGGAAACCCTTTTCTTTACGTTTGGCGTTGCCATCATTTCCTCCCACGTTACTTGGTCGGTAAAGAATTGAGACTTAGGAAATGCTAGCTGTAGTGCAGCTATTACCCTCATAGCATCATCTTCGCGAGTGGTAAGGGGCCTCCCTTTAATTAAGTCGTGATTTAAAGCATTAGGGAAAGCATCTCTTATGATATTCCCCATGGCAACATCTTTGCCTTGCTCTTGCGCCTGGCGTAGCTTGTCGATGACATTAGCATATGCCGCAGGCATAGCCTGACCCAAGTGTGCTGTGTCTTTAACGATGCCTAAGCCCTGACCTTTTAATACCCACGGATAGTTGGGGTGGGTGTCCACTTGCATAGGGCCATCAGATGATATGTCGATACCGATAAATGACATGATGTGCCTGTCGGGAACATTCTCTAATGCGGGCTCTGCTAGGGTCGTAGCAACATTGCCTAAATGTATCTTCCGTATCTCTGAGTTATCGAGACCTTTTACTAATGCCTTACTTGGTTTTGTTACCACTTTAAATTTTGTAGGAACAAAATCCATCTTCCCTGTGGTAAACCTATTTATAAGCAACGGCCTAACGCCGATGTTAAGGTCTGTAATATTGTCCAATACCTCATCGAAAGTTTTGTTCTTGCCTAAGAAGTCGATTATGTCATCGTATTTTTTAACATAAGTTTTATCAGCTTGAGGCACTTTCTTGCCTTCTTTTTCTTTTTTCTTTATCCTTTTAACTACGGTAGCTCGCAGTGCTTTAATGTCTGGCAGTAGCGCCTTATATGCTGCTGCTTTATTTTTTGCTGGGAAAGTAGCTAGGTTCTGCACCAACTGCCTTATCATAGCCTCATTAGACTTCATTGCGTCCTTACCCATCTTCACTACTGCTACAGGAATGTGTTGGTCTGGAAGCTTACCCTCTTTCCATAGCTTATCAAATATGGCTTCGTTTTCTTTATATATTTTTTTTGCTGTGTTAAAGGTGTCTTCCGTTACCCTTTTATTAGTATATGCCCATGCGTATTCATCCATCCCTTCGATGTAGTTAAGCATCAGACCTCCTTTTAGGTTTTTTATTACTTCTCCCGTTTCTGGGTTAGTAACTTCTCCTGATGTAAGCTCATCAGATATCGTTACCATCATTGGCATATTAGCAAAGTCTTTTATGTTAACCAGCTTAGGGTCTTTAACGAGCCCTTTCCTTTTAAAGGTCTTAGGGTCTATGGTTCCTTTATCTTTCAGTTGGTCGTATGGCACTTCATCTATTGTGATGTCGTCCATCTTGTTTATCTCTTCAGTGATAATCTCTACCTCACTACGCGGCTCATCATCACGTTCTTGTTTTTTAAAATAGATGGTCTTTCCTTGTGCGTCAGTAGTTTTAAAAAAGTCGGACTCTTTTTCCGCATATTCTACATTTTTAGCATACACTAACCCACCTATTTGTATTACTTCATCGGCTTTTACTACGGGCTGACCAGTGGCTCTATCATAAAAGAAAGAATGTCTAAATGGGTTCATGCCTACTTGTACCCAGTTTTTATCATTAACAATTTGTTGTATTTCGTTTTTTGCTGTTTCGGCTTTTTGCGCACTGTTTTTTCCTTTTATTTCAACAAAATCTCCATGCATCCTAGCAATCGTTGTTTTTGACACTTTTCCTCTAGCTATGTTTAAAGCAGCTTTTGGGACTGTACTAAAATCTACATTTTTAATTTTAGCAACATTCATATAAGACTTTACTTTACCGCCTTTAGAAGTTCCATCATGAACCGAAACTACCCAAGTATTATTTCTTTGATAACTAGGTATGTCTAATCTTAATGCTACTCTAGCTCCTTCTTCTACTTTTTCATTTAATAATGCTTTTTGTTTGTCCTGTTTCCCAGCTTTATCAAGAGCTGTTTTCATTTCTGCGTCAGTGGCGGGTTCAAAAAATTCTGTAATAGGCTCTACAGGACTTTCTTTATTTATTATATCTAAGTATTTTTTATAGTTTATTTTGCCTTGGTAATAGCTTTCTGCGGCTTGTTTTACTTTAGGGTTCCTGCTTGAAATAGAAGGGTCTCCTTTACCTTGAGGTAGTTTTTTCCAACTAACCTTTTTCCCTTTTTTAAATTTAACAGCATACAGTCCTTTAGCAAAATCCATTTCATAGATTTCTTTGGGAGGCATTTTTTTTGCTAGACCTAAATCTATAAGCTCTTGCCCTGTTATTGCTACTGAGCCAGCGTCGCTAAACTTTTCATTTTTTTTAGCCCACTTTTTAAGTGCGTCTGTGACTTTGTCTTTATTAAATCTATAAAGCTTTTCAGGGATAACTTTAGTAAAAGTTTGTTGTCGGCGTATTCCAAATATAGGTTTTTTAATAGGTTTTTTTTCATATGATATTTGACTTACTACAAAGTCTTCATGTTGTTTAGCTTCTTCTACTTCTTTATCAACCTTCTTCTTCCTAAACCTTACTTCCTCCTGTTCGACATCTTGTTCTTGTACTTCGACCTCACCCTCTTGGGTAGTTTCTTGTTGGGTGTCTCGCGCTCCCACTGCTTCGCCATCTCTGGCTTGTTCGCGTGCATCCACCTCCTCTGTGCTTCGCTTTTGAATGGCATCTTGAATTGGTTTTATGTTATCAATAAATTCTTTTTGTACTACTTCATCGTTAATGACTTTGGCATAGCCTTCTCCCTTGGCAAGCTTTTCTAAGTTGCCCTCTTCTTTTACAAAATTCTGAAACTCTTCAGCGCTAACGTCTTGGTCATTAATAATATATCGAGGCTCTGTGCTTTCAGCCTTCTCCATAATGTCGGCCTTCTTTTTTACTATCTCGTTGTAGTCAGCATCTATTTGCTTTAGCAATACATCTTTTGCTGCTTGAGAAATGTCTTGCCTCTCTTGAGTTTTTTTGTATTTTTCTTTTTCCTTTAATATGGCATCCTCAGCCTTAGATACTTCCCTTATCTCTTCAACTGACAGCCTATTCATAGAGGCTAAGCCATCTAATATGCTTTGTCCATTTTTATATTCTATCTGTGCGACTGCTGAAGTTAGTTGGTCTAACAATTCTTTGTTTTGCTCTTTTTTTGGTTTCTGTCGCTCTTTTGTTATTTGGTCAGTAAGAGTGTTTATCTCTTGAAGGTTATTAGATATCGTCTTAGCATCTTTAACCCACGGCTTAACTATCATGCCTACGCTTCCTCCCGCTACGTTGATGCCAGCACCGATGAAGCCACCCGCTAAAAATGCATCTTTAACACCATCAAGAATGTTTACGTCATCTTTTCCAAGGACATATTTATCAGCTAAGTTCCCTGCCACCTGAGCAAACACCTCTGATGCGCCCTCATCATAAAAATCTATAGCCGCTCCTTTTACTTTTTTAAACTGCTCACGCAAGTTACCTTTAACACCCATGACAAAGTCGTCAGCTACTTTTCCTTTATTGGCTTTAGCAAAAGCGCTATACATCCTATTCGACGGCATCGCTCTTTTTATAATTCCTAAAGTAACTTTCTCACTGGCATATTCTGCTAGTCCTACCATTGCTGCGGCACCGCGCATCTGCCAAAAGTCATAAACGCCCTCTTTAGCTTTTTCTACTTCTTTTTGTTTTTTCTTATATTCTTCAGAATCTTTAGGTAAAGCATTTAGTTCTTTTACTTTAGCGTCATATTCTTTCTTAGATATACGAGCTTCTTTCTGCATCTCCTGAAGCTTGTTGCCATATGCTGAGCCTGCTAAAGCATATAGCCCTGTAGGGCCCATAGCTGATATCATCGCTAGCTGTGGCGCCTGGCTGGCGAATAGGTCTCCTGTCCACTGCATCCAGTCAGTCATACTACTAAGGTCATCGGTGCTTCTTGCCTTACGCACATTGCCTCTGATATCTTTATTTATAAAGTCTGAAAGCTTATTAAGCATTTCATCTTCGGTAGCCCCTGACTTTATTGTAGTGTCAAAGAAGTCGTTTAGTGATGCCAACATCCCTGGCTCCGATAGGTCGGTCCCTGTTCCTGATGCTATATTCTCTACCACATAATTTGCTAGATGCATAGGCATCTCGGATATATCTTTAACAGTTTTATATATCCCTACTCCCAGGTCTAGGGTCGTTGCCGCAAAGCCTGCTGCCAAGTTAGTAATTTGCCCGTACTCTCTCCTAAAAAGGTCCGCCTCATCAGCAAAGTCTTGGATGTCTTGTTGATTGTCTGAGAGTTCCTTTTGGGCATCTAATCCTTCGGCTTGCAGTTTTAAAATATTATTGTAATCTCCCGATAACGTTTTTATTGCTGCTTCTCTTTCTTCTCCCTCAGGCATCTTATTAATAGCTTCAATATCAGAATTATATTTATCGTTAGCTTTTTTAAAATTAGTAAATGCCTCCTGAGCTTTAACGGCACTAGCTTTTAGAGCTTTATTCTTTTGGAAAGCCGCCCCTACAGAATACATATTAAGGGCGTGTTTGTATTGTTTTTCTGCTAACGGCACTTCGCCCCAATCGGCGAGGTCGTCTAAGAACTCCGTCATGTTATACTCTCTCTTAGCATCAATAAGCTCTTGCTTACGTATCTTCTTTGCCCTTTCTATTATCTGTTCTTGAGATGGTGTTTCTCCTCCTAGCTCTTGCCTTAACTCTTTTTCAGCCTTCCCCACGGCCTCTTGCCTATATGTTTCGTAGTCTCCTAGCTTAGAAAATATCCACCTAACAGTATCTCCTTTGTCGTCCCAGCTTCCCTTTTCCGCATCATCGACATCTTTCTTTATAGAGTTGTAGAACTTACCAATAGTGTCTTTAAAGCCTGACTCTTCAAACTCTTCTTCAAGCTCTTCATCAATTTCTAGCCTCTGCTCAGGGGTAAGCTTTGCTGCTTTCATAAGCCTATCGTACTCAGGCTTATATTTTAAGTATTCTTTTTCATCAACCTTATTAGCTTCCATAAAGGTTATTAGCTTCTGCCTCTCAGCAGCTCTTACTGCGGGGTCTTCATCTTTAAGGTTTATGTTGATGAATTTATTCATGTTGGGAGAAACAACTTTTATCTCGTTAGAGATACCGTCCTCCTCAAAGTATAATCCCATATTGCCGTATGTCTCATTAAGAAATGGCGCTACCTCCTCTTCGGCAGAGTTCATAATAACATCAGTTATAGCTCCGTATTTCTCTATGTTTATTTTATCGGCATCAGGATTTGTGGCTTGCTTATTTGTTACATTTGTTGCTGTCTTGGAGAGCCCTGGAATTGTTTTCGTTTCTTCTGCAACAGGCTCCATTAAGCCTTCATTGAATTTTTTAAGATAGTCTTTTACTGTTACATTAATATCTTCTCCCGCCATCTTCCCTGTCTTAAGAAACTTTTTAGCGTTTGGAAGTCCTTGAAAATGCACAAGAGCCATTATCTCTTCATCAGTGTATTCTTTGCTTTTTTCTGGCAGGGTATCTTTAATGTGCTTGGCACTTGGCTTAAGCTCTGTTTCTATCCAGTGGTCCATGAATTTCTCTTGAGCTTCAGGATTGTTAAGGTACTCCTCTTTATTTTTTACTCCTGTATGTTTTTTTATTTTATCCCCATGCATATTCCAGAGAAACTGATATTTCCCTGCGGCACTACTATCGGGGTTTTGGGCTTTATATGGGTCTGCTGTGCCTTTAGACTCTATAGAAAAAATACCTTGTTTAAAAGACGCAGAATCTGACTTTTCAGTTTTAACTTTTTTATCATCCGAAACAGAAGAATCCGCAGGCTGTGTTTTTTTCTGTTCTTCGGTATCCGATAAAGTAGGTTGCTCCTCTCCAGTGCCATCTGACTCCGATTGTTCTGTCTCTTTTTTTTTTACAATTCCCATTAATTGTTCAAAACTAGAAACATCACCATCATAGCCCCCATCTACAAAAATTTTATGTGCATCTTTTAAAGCTTCTTCATTTGTAGATAATAAATTTTTAAAGTCATCTTCAGAGCCATTATATCCTCCGTCAGTAAAAGCTTTATATGCGTCTGTAACGGCTTCTTTATTGCCAGTATTTTTTTCAACACCAATCATAATTATGGTTTATTGTATTTAGAATATTTCCCTCCTTGTTTTTTGACCTTATACTCTTTTTTGTTGTAGTCTTCTACAAAGCCATTGATAAGTTTTTGAATTTTTTCCATTACGTCGTTTGTTGTAGAATCAAGTACATTCTTTATGGTAGAACCTACCGTAATGGTTTCGCTAGTGTTATTAGGTAAAGTAATTTTTATTTTTTGTTCATCTTTTACTTTTTCTACCGTAATGTCGTCATCAGTAAAATCGTAACCTGTATAAGAGCCCATATCTAAAACAAATTCTTTTAAAGGAATAACGGCATCATCTTTGTCCTGCTCTAATATTTCGGACTCCAACAATGTATTTAATCCTTTTTTAGTTTGCGTATTTCCTTTTTCATCCGTATAAGTACTGTCATTCCATGACAATATCTTTGTGTGGTCTATAGGCTGTAATTTAGTTACAGATATTCCTCCAAACTTTTGTTTTGAAGACGCTTTGCCTAATTCAAATTGTGCTGCGGCATCGCCTTTATTTTTGCTTCCTGTAATATATTCATATACTGCCAACGTCGCTTCATCAGGATTATCCATATCAGCAGATATTATTATAGGCTCTTGAGGTTTACCGCTTTTTTCTATATGCATAATTATTTCTGTGGGCGTTCTAACCACATCTACTACCCTTCCTCCATCGGTAGGTTTTATTGATTTCAAAACATCTAAATTATTGCCTTGAACAATATCTAAAGCCAAGTCATAATTTTTTGTAAACCCCGCTTTGTCTTGGTCTGTATATTCTTTTTTCCCTGTCGTAGCCTTTGTTTCTGAAAGCCCTACTTGCATGTCTAGCTCATTGCTTACCAATTCTTTGGCAGCTTCTCTTTGCTCAGGAGTAGGCTCAGGAACCATAATTTTATCAGAACGCCTTACAAGCTTAATGCTTTTATCTGTGACAGGCTTGCCGTCACCCTCAGAATAGTATGTGTAACCACCACTGTCTACTAAGGCATCGCCAATAGCAGTGTCGTCATTTAATACAGAGGTAATTATATCTTGTTTGGCAGTATCCCACTTTCCCTTAGACTCTAAAGCGCTAGTGCCTTTGAGTAGAACCTGACCGTCTTGAACAGTAAATTTACCTATGCGCTTAGCAAAAGGAGCCACCTTTTCACTTACCACAAATTTTTCATTAATAACATTAGGCGTTAAATTCATAGACGATACTGGCGTTACAGTGCCTTCTATTACTTTCCCTGTCTTAGGGTCTATCTTAGCCATTGACATATTCCCCATCTCATCCATAATGGGTTTATAGTCTTTAAATGTAGACATCTCGGCAGAAAGCTCATTCAAATATGCTGCCCTTCCTCCAAGTTTATTTGCTCTTTGTAATTTTTCTATTTCTGCAAACCTGTTGTTCTTTTGTTTTGTTGCCGTATGAAATTCATTTAAGCCACTTCTAATGTTAGACATACCTAGCTTATATTGCCTCTCGCTAATCTCTCCTGCTTTTAGTTTTTTGTGCCAATCATAAACTTTGTTCTTATAGTCGAAGCTAAAGTTCATCATAACATTATTAAAAGATGGGTTCATCCCCAGCTCTGTCTTGCTCGCTAGCTCACTATTTTCGGCATATATCTTATCTAAGTTATCTCTTCTCTTTTCTCTTCCCGCTTCCACAGCCCTTAGCTGTGTGGCAATATCGCCCACTGCTTTTCCTATATCTGGGGCTCCTCTTCTTACGTATCCTGCGTATTCCATTTATCTTTTTTTATCAAGGGTAATTCCAATAGTTAGGCGATGTTCCCCCAAGTGACACTTGCTGCCCACCTAATCCATAAGGGTCTAATGGCATTTGCGTTGTGGGTGGACTCAATGTTCCAAATATATCATAATATTCAGGGCTATACATAGGCTGCAAGGGAGATATCATAGGTTTGTTTCCTTGTGCTGAAACCGTAAAGGTAGGGCTTATGGCAGGCTGCGGTATGGGTGCTGGCATTTCAGCTAGTGGGTTCCATTCATCTATTGCCAGTGGAGCTATTGTGCCTACGCCTGTTTCTTCTACTGTTCGTGCCGTTCTGCGTGCTTGACGACCCAACTTCCCTGCACCTTGCTTTCCATATAATGGCGCATATTCTAATGCCATACTTGCTGCCGTCCCTAATCCTTGAATACCGCTCATTAAAGCTTGTTGTTGCCTCTGAGCTGCGTCTGCTGCTGCCATCCCTGAACCCTGAAGTCTCATCATTGCTAACCGCCTCTGAGCTGCTACATTTTGGTTTTCTGCTTGCTGAGCTGCCTGTGCCTGCGCTAAGTTTCTTTGATACTCTAACTGCTCAAGCCTAGCTGCTGTAGCCATGTCTTCTTTAGCTGCCTGCTGCTGTAGCTTAGGCACTAAGCCAATAACACCTTCAGCCCCCGCCGTTTTAGCTGCTTCAACACCTGTGGCTAATGCTTGCTCGGTGGCTTGACGCTGTAGCTCTGCACCTCGTGTGGGAACCTGAAGTCCCTCAAGCATGTTCTTTATCTTTAACTGTTCTAGTTCTTTGCCGAATTTCTCTGACGCCGCTAAAGCTTTGTTCTTATCTTCCCCCGCCTTAATGCCTTGAAATAAAGACGCGCCTGTAGAAACTAAGCCTAATCCTGCTGCAACTGCGAATGGTATTGCCATAATCTATAATTTAAACCCGTTTATGCAAAGATAATAAAACTTAAGGATAACTTTTAAACACTTCCGACGTGATGGCGAACAGCTCTACTGCTGTAGTGGCTGTGTTTGTTAAGTTAATCTCCATATAATATCCTCTCGCGCCATAAGACTCTGCTACTGCATCCTTAAAATAAAGTATGTAGTCGCCATTGTTTGGGGCTGCTCCAGAAATGGTTCCACATGAGCCATCACTTGTTAAACTTATAGTTAATGTTTTATCATCTATTGCTGTTATAGTGCCCCCTAATGTTGGGGTAGCACCAAAATATACTGTGTCTCCTACGCTTACAATATTGTCAAGACTAAAGGCAAACAATAAAGTAGTAGCGTTTATTGTGTATGTTTCTCCTGACACCATAATGTCGCAATCAATACTTAATTGAGTATCACTGTCCACAGCCGTAACTATAGCTACTGTACCGTCTGTAGTGTTATTTACTGTGTCTCCTACACTTACTGTCGTAGTAAAGTTTTGCCCTGCCTGTATTAGTTTTTTAGTAGCAGTTCCTGTTGTAGTACCTGAGTCTTTTACACTTGTTGTTACTGTTGTTACTTCTCCTATCCCTTGTGCTGACATTAGGTCTAGGTCGATGTTCCCTGCTATCCTACGTATATATCCGTAGTAGTCGCCTTCTTTAAGCTGAAAGTATGAAGCGTCAATACTGCCACTCCCAAAGTCTGTAGTTATATCTGCCGTCCATGCAGAGTTAGACTCTAAGCCTATCGTTTTAAACATCTTAGCATCAAGAGGGGAATCATTAAATATCGTCTTTATGGTAGAGTTGTATTGCACACCATAGAAATAGTTTTTGGTAACAGTGTCATCTCTATGCTTATACAAGTGCCCTGCTTTAAAGCTGTAAAAGGTGTTGTTCATTCCTATCATCCATTCAGGTAGGTATGAAAAGAATGATGTCCACCCATTTAAATTATCAGCATATGTTAATGTTGATGCCGCCATTATATTGTTTTCCAGTTTGTGTTGGTGCCTATGTCTGTGTGTTTCATATATATTGTTGAGCCACTTATAACCACATCTCCAGGAACACCATAAGTAGCTACAGCAGTGGGGTCATTAGAAGTTACAACAGTTGAGGGACCATACATATTAGGATATAAATCCATGTTGGGCCATGTGGATGCCGAATCTATAGTGAGCGTTTCATCATATATAACTTGGTTTTGATAAGCAGTAAAATTAGAGCCATAAATTCCAACTTTTAAAGAGTCTCTATATCTTGTAAATCTAGTAGATTGGTTGTTCCTTTCTGGGGAGTTATTATAAAGGTCTTTAAAAACTATGCGAGTTCCTGATTTTCCAGAAGGCGTCCAAAACACCGACATCGGAGTTTGCTGTTTCGTAGAGCCACTAGATGTTGCACTTCCAAGTCCAAAGAATAAAAACTCGAATATAGACCAACTGCTACAATTCTTTATATGAAAGGGAGCCGTTGCTGCGGTGTTAGAAACACCTGTCGTTGACCCTATAATATCATTAAACCTACACTCGATAAGTTTTAATACTGAAAATCCTGCATCATCTACTTCTATACACTGTTGACTATCTACTGCGGTAGCTCCATTAAGTTGGGTACCCCCAGTAAAAGCAACATTTCTAAACGTACCTCTAGTTCCATTAACAATGATTTTATATGAACTTCCTAAATTAAAACCAAATCCACCGCCCCATATTTCTATGCCTACACCGAAATCTATAGTCAAATCAGCAGCAAGAGTAATAGTGGCTCCTAGTTTTATAATACCACCCTGGCTTGCCGCATTAAAAGCATTTAATGCATCCGTTAATCCTGTTAAATCGTCAACAATTTTTACCACTGGTTCTGTATTGTCAGACCAGCTCATCGTTCCCGTAGTTGTTGAAGAAAGCACTTGCCCTGTAGAAGTAGGGTATGCACTCGGTAACGTATAGGTAAGATTTGAACCCATTCCCGTAGGAGACTTCAAAGCATTATAGTTAGCAGTGTTACTTCCTAGCCTAAGCTCGTTGTTGGTATTTATGAGTAAGGGCGATACTAAAGTAAAAGTAGACCCGTCATACGTTAGATTTGCTGAATAAGCAAAAGCAGTGGCTCCCGCATTAGTATAAGGAATTTGATTGGCAGCGCCAATAGCACCAAAGTTAAGGTCGTTATTTAGATTGGATTTTAAATTTAAATAAGACAATGCTCTACTTGCATATGTTGCACCACCCGTGTCCTCAGATATGTCTAACAAATCCCCATCTGCGAGGGTTGTCATTGTTGTATATTGCGATATTTTAGTCATAATACAAAGTTAAGATTTTATTCTAATGTTTTTGTTGAAGCACCCTCCGTTGTTTTTGTTAAGCCTGCTTCAGTTGTTTTTGATGTTCCCGCTAGGCAGTTGTAGATATCTACCACCCTACCATCGCGAGCTATTTTTATAGCTTTATTGTTATCCATTAAGTACCACTTATCTTCCCCGTTATATGGTGTATATCGTGGGTTCTCAGTAGACTCTACTGATGTAGGCTCTTCAGCAGCCCTAGTGTCGCTAAATGGTCCAAGCTTACTAAATACTACGTTGTTTAACACAGGATATGCGCCATCACCATTGTGGAAGAAGAAATTATATTCTCCCGTCAACGCACACGCTGCATTGCTTGTATCCTGTGGATGATTGTCATCTAACAAGAATTTAAATAATCCATCAGGGTTAACAGATATAGTAACCATAGTTTCAACGCTTGTGCCAAAACAGTTTGTTGCCGTTAACCTAAGCTGATATTCTCCTGACTCTTGTGCTAGTCCGCTAATAGTGCCATTGTCAAATGTTAGTCCATCAGGAAGAACACTATCTAAACAAACATCCCCTGAAGTAAAGGTAGCATCTATGGCTCCTGTAAGCTGGCTTACAGACGTGTCTTCAAAACACTCTATAACTGTTTCTCCTGCATTTACTGTAACTACCTTAGCTTCAGATACTGCACAGTTTGTTCCTGAGAACACAGCGCCTCTAGTGCCTCCATATAAGGTGTACTCTTTACATGAGCTAACAATGCTCCAAGCCGTAGGATTGTTTGTTGCCGATATCCCATAGTTTATAGAAACTCCCTCTTCTATTGTGATTGTCGTTGTATCAATAACAGGGATGGCAACTTCACTACATGCACAACTACCTGCTTCACTAACAAAGCCATTGTCCGCAACCAACACCCATGTATTTGAAGGTCCTGCGGTTCCTGTAGCATAATATAAACCTGCGCCAGCAAATGCTGTAGCTCCTGAAGAATCAGTATATATTATATCTCCAGCCTGAGGCATAGCTGCCGAGCCTGAATGGTAGTAAGTAGTAACTGCCGTGTCGCTACATACGTCGCTGTCATTATCTCTTCCCGTAACAAATATTGTAAATGCTGTCAAGCTAGGAGCCGTGGGTTGAGCACTCCACCCATCGGATGGGTCTAAAGGAGAATAAACTGTAAGACATGCATTGCTGATGCTTGAAGAATGTTTAAAGAAAGAAAAACTTCCCACACCATTATTTACTGTTCCCGTATATGGGGATGCTAAGTTGATATCTGCTTCGTCTACTCCAGCCGCAATAAGGGCATTGTAGTTTGCTGTGCTGTTAAGACCAACATATCCTGTGTCGTGAACAACTACGTCGTTATATTTTAATACAAATCTATTAGGGGTATTATTGGCATCATATGATAATGACGCTGTACCTACAGCACTGCCATAGTCTACATTAACATTATAAGTTCCTGTTTGAGCATCTGCCGTTCCTGTTGTTCCCGCAGGAATGTTATCAGTATAGTCATAAACAAGATATAAATACTTTTCATTTGAAGGCCTTGAGTAAACAAAGGGGGCTTCATATTTTCCGCTAGTAGCATTATATGTAGGAGTTACTGGTGTTGCCGCACTTACAAGACTGCTTATGGTAGTAGCATCATATTCGGTGTTAGAAACCAGATAATACATTTTATTATTAAGGCCAGGCATAAATCCTTTATTAGCTCCCGCATTAGTATCGTTTGGAGCCTTCATAGTTACGGTATCTCCAGGTGTTGGTATACCATCTACTGTAGGATAATTTGTTCGTGGCGTCAAGCTTTGAAGAGTGCCATTGTCAGGAATATACCCTGCTTGCACTATTCCACTTCCTGGGTTAGTAGTATAATCATATTCAGGCAAATTATATAAACCACCATTTTTAGGATTAGTGATAACTGCTAAGTCTCTTGTTATAATTTCTATTGCTTGCTGTGTTAGTGTTATATCAGTATTAGCACCACATGCCGTAAACCTTATTGTCATAGAGCGCCTAGACGCCCCTCCACCTATATTACTTGTCAAGGCTATGTTTGTTCCTCCTGACCCTGACCCTGTCGCAGGACTTACTGTTGCCCATCCTGTTCCATCGCCTGTGTCTACTTTTGTTACAGCCCAGCTTACTCCCGCCGTTATGTTAATATCGAAGTTTTGTGCTGCATTTGTTTTTTCTATAGTATTGCCAGCAGAATAGCTATCTAAACTAAAATCACAAGGTATAGTGTTAGATGTATGTGCCAACACATATTTAGCACTATAGGGGTCTATAGCCCCTAAGTTAGTATTGCGTGGCTCGGCAAGAAAAGTGTCTTTAAAGAAATCTCTCATCCCCAACGAGCTTATCTCAAAAAGCCCATTGCCTCCTAACTTAAGGACCGCCCCTCTTCGAGTGTCAGTAAAATATATTATATTTCCCCACTCAGCAAAAGACTCAGGGTTAAGGCTTATTCCGTACTCTCCTGCATAGCTTACTTGCGTTCCCGCCACCTCATTAGATTGCGTTACATTAAGGCTTCCTGATGCTGTAGTAAGTATGTTTTTGTTCCAAGGCACATAAGACACTTTATCTTCTTGAAAGATAAGTAGGTTAGTATCTCTGGCAAATAATTTCTGTATGCTACCAAAAGATATGT
>CEON01017822.1_pt1 | contig 33004 bp, 30 predicted proteins | sample 530291 | NCBI WGS metagenome assembly CEON01 (sample SAMEA2619888, study PRJEB7988) | marine metagenome | biome: marine biome (ENVO:00000447); feature: surface water layer (ENVO:00002042); material: "saline water (ENVO:00002010), including plankton (ENVO:xxxxxxxx)" | depth 5 m
GATGAGAAGGCGGAGATAGAGATCAATGCCACGGCCAAGAAGGCAGCATCCATGCTGTATGATATGGCATGTGAGATACAGAGGGAACGAAGTGATTGAGATACCAAAGGCTCCTAAGGTTCCTATCTTCATAGGGGTTGCCAGATGGGCAGAGGTCTTGCTCATGGTCAATCCAACAGGAGATGTTCCATTGAAGTCGGATGTTTCAGGAACCGAAGATGGTATGGCATGGGACAAGAGAAACCCACTCATCATATTCCCCATGCTTGACCCTCCCATTGGATTGGGGGCTAGGGCTCATCCCATGCTTGCTTATGATCCTGTATCAGGAAGGAGAGGATGGGTATGCGTCTCGCTGTTCAAGGACAAGACGCTGCTAAATGTGTCTCCCTTATCCGAAGACCCAGATGACGAGTCTCTCCTTAGAGAGATAACGGATCATTTCGCAGCGTCTAATTGGGATGCTATTCCCGGTATGATAGACATCGACAATATATCCAGACTGATACCAGAAGACATGAAGCAAAGGAAGTCAGTCCAATCAGGATTCGATCCGTTGGCATCGGTATGGTGGGCAGGAGAGTCCTGTGATGCCTGTGGAGCCCCTACATTGGATAGGGAGGACGATGATCCATGCCCTGTATGTGGAGAACCCAAGGTGTTCAAGAAGCAGCCTGAGGTTGACATGAGTGATGATGGCTCATTCGGCCTTGGTGATGAGTGGATATAGAGAGAGGATATATCCTATTCCAGTGTGGAAGACAACCATGGCAGACGCAAGAGGAATGGCAATAGCCATTGAGAGGAGATACAGGATGCTCTCCAATCCATGGAGAGAGATCATCGCAGAGATAAGGGCAGAGCGCGGATCGCTTCTGGCTTCAGCAGAATTCTCAGACCTAGTTGGCGTCGAGAGATCAGATGCCCTTGATGCTCTTGACTCTCGCCTAAGGACAGCAGAGGATTGGGTTAGAAGATACGAGGATGAGAGGCATCAGCATCCATTCCTAGTGAGGAGATGGCTGAAGTCCCTATCCACCATGACTGATGATGAGTTGGAGGGCAACGCATGAGTATTGAGAACGATGAGATAGTTCTGCATACATACTGCAACGATTGTGGCAGTAAGATGCGTCCATCAAAGACTAGAAAGAATCTCGCAACAGGAGAGGTATTGCCGACTCTTGAGTGTGCCATGTGCAGAAAGTGGGTGTTTGAATGAGTATGGAGATAACAGAGGAACAAGTGCATTGGGCTTACAGGCTGTTCAACAGCCTCGCCCCACATGGAAGATGGACGCTGCCCGGAGTGGGAGTGTATGAGAGGACAGGAGACAGGACACTCACCTTCGTTGAGATGTTCACCAGTAAGCCAAGGCCGGATGCCATGGTGTCGATATGGGATCAGCACGACTTCATCGTCGCCCTTGCCAACTCCTTGGATTGGGAGGTGCAGGTCAACATCGTGTCAGCGTATGACATAGACCACAACCCCCTGAACATACCAGACGACAGGATAGGGGAAGTTGCCGTATGCTCCAAGAAGTGCGGGACCATCGTTCGCATCGAGCCTCCTGAACCGGGCGTCGTCCTCCATAAGATAGAGAGCAAGAAGTGTCCGATATGCGATAAGGTTGGATTCACTAAGGAATGGGATGGACTCCATGTCTATGTCGATTCCAGAGGTGCTGCTCTGCGGCAGGAAAGAGAGATGGACAGGAGAGAGGAGGAATGAGCAAATCACATAACTTCAACAACGAAGTTCACCATGTGCTGGAACCCACGCTCCATATGGGCGAGGAAATTCACATCATGACCACAAATGCCTATGCTGATCGTGTCATGAACATAAGGATGAATAGAGTAGTGCCGTCGAGAACGGGCTATGTTGGATACACCAAGGTCGGGTTCTTCATTACGAGGGATGAAGCCATCAAACTTAGAGACGCGCTTTCAACGATCATTGATGATGATGATGCATGGATGGTAGTGGAGGGGGACACGATAGATGGAGACTCCTGATTGGACTGACTTGTCGGGTTTCACTAAGCAGCACTATGCAATCATCGACAAAGCCTGCGTCATCATAGCATCTGATCCAGAGCCTGTCGCCAAGTTGGCTAAGGACATCTGGACTGCATCTAGGAAGGTAGCAAACAGGACTCCTATGTCGTTATGCTTCGATTGCGTCTATATCGCTGCGAATGCACTAGGAGTTCCAGCCTCCAAGTCATTCGTTAAATTCGTCTCCAACAAGGTCGTTGGTAAGAGCGTCACGCCCATGGTTTCCAACAAGGGCGCTAAGGGAGACAGGTGGTTCATCAGCAAGGAGGGCAAAGACGCCATCATGGATGTCATCGATGACGAGGATATCTATGAGGACCTATTCAAGGAATGGTTGTGATGCTGCCATTCAGATCATTGGCAGAGTCATGGAGGATACTCTCCAATAACAGACTCAGAAAAAGAAGCGAAGTCATATGCGGAAACATCCTTGCTTGTAGGGATCCATATGTCGCAGTATCCTTTCTGTATCCTGTTGATGGTCGAAAGAGATTGTCGGATGAGGACTTCAGAGAGATCTTCTTTCTCCTGACTGACGCATACCCAGAGGAGGTGTATGATGACCCAGACCCGATACATCTCCTCTCCACGCTCTCAGAATCCGAATTGACTCAGATCGACTCCGCCTCAGTCATGAGGAGGATAGACATGATCTTGGATGCAGAAGACAATGAGAGTAGGGCGGACATGCTGCGACCATGCTTCGATAGAATATCTAGGATTGATATGTTCGCTGTGCTAATGAGGTTGAGCGTGAGGGGATCTCCTGTGACGAGGAGGGATGTGATGCAGGCGATGTCCAAAGCATACGACCAACCATTCCATCAAATCAGAACATCCGTCAACCTGTTCGGTATGGAGAACACCCTCAACACACTATCCTTAGGGTCATTTGACTATTCGACCATAAGACCGCTCCTTGGTAGCCCCTTGGTAATACCATCTCCATCCATGGTCACATCAATCGGGGATGTCAAGTTCGGCAAGTGTTTCGCGGAATCCTTGGAGGGCGTGTATGTCACATTGCACAACTCTCCTGCTGGCGTCAAGGTGTTCGACGTGGGTGGGGTGGAGATCGAGGATGTGGATTGGGCGGAGGGATGGGTGTCGATAGCCTCGGTCCCCTATGGCATATTCCTGTGCGACTATGCGGAGAATAGGGATAATCCCATGATGATGGTCGATTGGCTGTCCCCAGATGACCCATCATGGACGTTCTTCAGGCGTCGTAAGAGCATGGAGTCCATGCCGCCGTGGGCGCTGAAGCCGATGCAAGTCCTTGATGGACCTCATCTCTCCGATGGCTATGCAGCCATGGGACAGCCATACCTGCTAAGGAACAGCGCATCCATCCTATCATATGAGAACACCATGCAAGAAGTCGTTCTGGTAGTGCCAGAGAGTCCCACAGAGCGTATCCTTAGAGTCATGAGCGGCAGAGTGGTCCCATCCACTACTGGAGGTCCTCCTCGGCTTCTATGGGCTCTTGGAGCGAGGGATGGATTCGATTACCTCAAAGTGGCTGAGTGCGAGTCCCCATTCGATTTCAATCACTATTGCGCCCCATACAAGAGACAAGATGGCGAGGCCATCAAGGTCGAGACGCCGTTGTTCGTCAAGGCCAGCATCACGTCATCTGGATGGGGTGACATAGGTCCGTATGCCGATGCCGCCATCACAGGGCTCGCACCATCGGCTGGGATCAATGACTGCTTGGGTGCGGAGGAGTTGGGCTATGCCGATCTTGACTGAGGAGGATAGACACCTCGTTGCCCTCGCCTCCTCCCTTAGGGCTGGCGTGAGATGCGAGAGAAGCAAATCGAAGCCATCTGGATATCTCATCAGGACTGAGATATGGTTTCCCAATGGAGCGTATCATAGAGTCAGGGATACCGCTGGAAAGGCTATCGAATCCAAAGGATTGCCATTCAGAAGAAGATACACAAAACCTGAGGAGATATCATCCATACTCATGATGATAGAGGGGTTAGAAACGATCAATACCGATCCGAAGGGAATCATGACGGCCCGTGAGTTTAATGGTCGGATATCCAACCCAAAGTCATATCAAGACGTTATGAAGACGATAACCATGCTGGATGAATTCCACTGCTCAATCAATAAGAATTGAGAGAGGTTATATGTCAATCAAGTAGTCGTCTCAACCCAAGAATAGTTGGTGATCAAAAGATGACATCGAATGAACAACAAATAGATCGAATAATGAATGCAACAGGGTGGAGCAATGAGGAGTTCACACAGAAGTTCTCTGAGTTCGTCGCAGAGATGTATCCTGAATTATGGGAGGCTGCTGGCAAATCGACAGCAGGCCTAGATGAAGAGGACTTTGACACGTTCATGGCAGCGTTTGAAGTCACCACCATAAGAAGAGGCGGCGGTGGAAATGCTGGAAAGGGACCAGATTGGGTCGGCATGATCGTCGGCTACATCGGAACGAGGGACCTTATGGAGAAGCAGAGGACTGCTGTCATAGAGGCATCTGGAGACATATCCAGTCTCCTAAGATATGGCATCAGCACAGGCAATAAACCCGTTAGTGTTGGAAGGGTCGGCTGGAAAGATACGTCATGGACCGTCTATGACCACAGTGACAAGCCACTATTCCGACAGCAGGGCGTTGAGACTGAACCGCCTGAGTGGGCTATCCCCGGAAAGACAGGAGTATTGTTCGCTCTTATGGGTGCGAACGGGCCAAAGAAGGCATACTCGTTCAAGAGAGAATGGCTTGTAGTTGTGAATGAGAAGGACAAGTTCCTATCAGAAGGACCATTGCCACCTATGACATTAGAATGTTCATGGGATGCTGCTGAAGTCGATATCAGGATGAACGTGCCTGTTATGTTCAAGGCAGAGAAGGACACTGCATGGTATGACTCTCAAGTGCCTGTGCTGAAGGCAGGAAACATAGCGCCACAGTATGGTCTTGATTGGGTCGATGACAGCATCATGATGAAGGTGCAGGACATGTTCTCTCCTGAGCAGTTCCTGCCGCAGTTCGTCCCCTATGAGCCAGACCTATCCAAAGTGCATGAATACCATGATGAGAACCTCAGGCTAACCGATCAAGGCAGAGAAATCGGACCGACTTTCCTAATCAGGGGCGTTGTCGATTACCTTGACCATGATGGCAAGGAGAGAGAATACTCAGAAGGAGGGTATCAGCATTCATTGACTCTCATGAGCAACTCGCTAAGGAATGCAGATTCCAATGCGTCGATATGGATCGATGTCTCTAGGAAACTTGTCACCATGGGTGCATTCAACGTCGTCAAGAACAATGAGACGCATACCTATGCCAAAGGCTCACAGGTATTCGCAGTCGTTCAGACTAGATCATGGACAGACACTGTGGGAGACATAAGACTCTCATTCGCTGCCAAGAACGTATGGGCATCGCCCCTAAGATCAATCATTGCTGAAGATGTCCCTGAGGATGCTGGTGACATGGGTGACTTTGGCGGGTTCAGGGGGTGAAATGAATGGCTGGAACAGGATTCATTGACAATTGGGAGAAGGTTGACCCCAAAACAGGAAAGAAGGCAGACGGCACTTCTGCGCCTAAGCCACGTCCAAAGAAGCAGGAGGCCACAAAGAAGAACGTATGGGGCGAAGACATCGATCCTAATGCTCCGACTGTGCAACAGTTGAGAGAGGAGGAGGAAGCGATGATAAAAGAGGAGGAGAAGGCGAGGAAGGCCAAGGCCAAGGCCAAGGCCAAGGCACAGGTCCCCGTACCCGTTCCAAAGGATCTCAAGCAACCGAAACCAGCGGCTCCTAAAGCCGTCACGACCCCAGAAGCAGGAAATGTGGATTGGAACCCAATAGAGACAGAGATAGCCGCAGCAAGGGCATCGAAGGAATGGAAGGGCAACTACATCCTGATGGGCATAGCAGGTCCTCCAAAGAGTGGAAAGACGGGATCGATACTAGACAGCCTCACTGACAAGGAGATAGACAATGGCGCTGAGATATGGCATCTTGACTTCGACCTTGGTGGAGAGACGACCAAGGCTGCACATCACCCCGGAAACAACAACATCGTTGTTCTCAATCCATGGGTGTTGAACAAGAACAAGAGCAGAGTCCCGTATGACTTCCCAGCGACATACCAGAAGACCCTTGACTTCCTATTGGCTGCTGTCGATCAGGCAGACAGGCAGGCTGCATACTTCGCAGAGCATGGGGAGATGCCAAAACCATACCTGAAGACGATATGCTTTGATGGCGCTGACCACTGGCTGAACATCTGTGAGACGACCATGAAGGTCGATGACCTGAAGTTGGGTCCAGATGGCATCTCCGTGGCAGGAAAGGATGCCACGACCAAGATTGGCAGGTTCAACTGGAACATACGAAAGAACAGATACAACAGCGCACTGACGGTGTTGCAGGAATTGTGCAGGAGAGGTGTCCATTGCTACATCATCACGCACATGAAGCCTCAATACGACTCGACGGGCGCTGAGATCATCGGAGCAGGTAGCCCCCACTGGTTGAAGGACACAGAGGGATGGCTCCAGCAGACCGCCATCATCGAGGTCGATGAGGAGAGGGACGACAGAGGGGAGTTGACGGGCATCGTCAATTCCTATGCTGTGGTCACGCAGAACCGAACGAGCCTCAAGTCCCCCGGAAGAATACATCTCTTCAGGAAGGACAAGGATGGCGGCGAATGGTATGGCTGGCCCGGACTGAGGGATGGATCAATTGACCATCCTGACAACGTGATCCAAGAAGATTCTAAAAACTGATATGGGGTGTATTGATGAATGGCCGAATTGATGAAGATACGAGAGCCAAGGGCATATGATGTCCCCGGCAAGCCCGGTTTGAAGTCAACCTATGGTTGGCATCCCGGTATGCCTCCTGACATCATACTCAGGGTGTCCAAGACATCTCTTGGCACTGCTGGGTTCTGTGCCCAGCAGTATTTCCTGAAGTATCCCTTGGGGATAAAGGAGCCTGCCAATGACAACATGATTAGGGGATCCAACGTCCACGATGCGATAGAGGAGTTCTATCAGAACATGAATCTATCATACGCACTGTCTATGAGATCCTATGGATATGATGAGGTGAAGAAGTATTTCCTCACCCACATATCCGAGGACAAGGGATATGCATTGGGGGAGGAGGATCATCTCGTCAAGTATCTCGATGCCGAGGCAAAGAGGTTCATGACCGCCGAGGATGAATACTTCCTCCCCATCGGGAACGAGGTTTCCCTCGATGCTGTTGTTGAGATTGACGGTGTGCTTGTTCATCTTACAGGAATCGTTGACAGACTGTTTGCAGATGGAGATGGGATACCCCATGTCCATGAGTTGAAGACTGGAGTATGGAGTGGTAAGCCTAGAAAATGGGAACACATGAGGAAGGAGATGGCATACTATGTCTATCTCATCAAGAGATCCGAGCATGAGGTCCTTGGAGGACTCGATGTTGAATGGTGGGGGTGGGACCACACTGGTGCTGACGATATATTCAGACACATAGAAGCCGTGAGAGTCAAGGAGGTTTCATCGATGATGAAGTCCTTGAAGGACCTCGTTGGTATGCACAAGCAATACACTGGAAACAAGAACGGGGTCATGTTCCCCCTCAAGGACGAGGGGGCTGTGAAATACATATGCGAGCCATGGTGTGCAATCAAGGGATTCTGTCCCAGATACTATGAGGTTCTCAAACCATCTAATTTGAGACAGGAGGCCTTCTCTTGAGCCATCTCTTCGACCACTTCCCAAGAGAGGTCGATATGAGATTGAGGAAGGTTGTCAAAAGCATGGAAGAGTTGCAGAGTTATGTGTCCTCCATGAATGGTAAAGACAACCTGACGACGACTGTCTATGGCTTCAAGGAGTTGAAGCCCAACAAGACTAGATGTGAATATTCCACGGCCATCGTTCCCCACTTCGTCATCGATCTCGACAAAGGGAGGGCGAAGGAGATGATGGACATCGATGACTATGAGGCAGGGGAGAGATGCACCGTCGATACGCATAACCTCGTCAAGTACCTGAACGAAAATGACTTGCGTCATGCAACATGGTTCAGTGGAGGAGGCTACCACGTCTGGGTCATGTTAGACACCATCTATGATGTGTCTGCCATGGAGTTGAACGACTTACTCTTCTCCGGTAGGGCCATGCTGAACAAGTGGATCAAGGACATGGATCTCATCACTGTGGATCCTGTGGTTTCATTCAGGCCGGACAGGCACATAAGGATACCAAACACATTCAACTTCAAGAGGGGACTGTGGTCTATACCTGTGAACCAGAGCGACTTGGCCGCAGGATGGGATAGCATCACCAAGATGGCGACCAAGGCATCCAGCGGTATGAAGGTCAGTGGCACTAAGGGAGTCCACATAGACATCGTTCACCGGGATCCGGGCAACCCCTTCATACTCAACAACACAGCCATGAAATTCGATAGCGATGACATCACGATATCCGCATCGAGCGTGTCTGGGATACCCATGCTTCCATGCATAGAGGCATCTGCTTGTGTCAAGGGAAGCAACCCATCCCACATGCCGAGGGTGTATCTCTTGATGTATCTCTTGGATTACTTCAGGAAGTTTGCTAGGCCACCTAGCAGCACCAAGGTCCCACCATCGGAGATTCTCAACAAGACTCACAGTTTCATCCATGAGTTGGACTGGTCTGATTACAAACCGGATGTGACTCGTAAGATGATAATGCATGGCATGAGCCGAGAATACATGACTCCGACATGCCCGACCCTGTATAGTCAGGGTCTATGTGTTGGCAAGTGTCCTTTCTATGATGGAAAAGGTGGTATATCGTGACGACAGATGATGAATTAGAAGAGATAAGAAAGAAGAAGGCACAGACCCTGTTGGGGTCATTGGATGAAATGGATGAGGAGGAACGGAAGCAAGCCATGGAGTTCCTCCCATGGGCATTCAGGCTCAATCATGAGACTGGATTCATGGAGGTCCTTCAGAACGAGCAGTTGGTTGCTATAACAGTGGATCCCAGATTCGCTGAGATGATAACCGATATGCTGAACAGGGCACAACTTTTCCAAGATGCCTATAACATAGGTGGGGATGACTGATGACCAAAGTGATGTTCATCGATCATAGGGAGAAGTCCGGGCTTGAAGAGTTAGTGAGGAAGTATCTCGACAAGAATAACCTCTTCCACCAAACGAGGGAGAACCTCATCACGGACTATGCCTTCTCTAGCGTCGGCATAGAGGCCAAGTCCATACATGACTACATGCAATCATTGCAATCAGGTCATCTCCAAAGGCAGTTGCAGAACCTCGATGACAACTACAATACCATGATATTGGTCATACATGGAACCGTTGACAAGTATGTCGCTGATGCTCGTAAGGCAGGGAGGAGGATACCCTATGCAAGGGCATGGGCATCATTCGTGGGATCCATTGCTAGGTTCATGACTGATTACGATGTCCATGTCGTGACGTTCCCAGATAGGTCATCTGCCGCTCGCTTCATCTGCAAGCGGTTTGAGAAGCATGGGACTCTTGGATCCTCCTCGACATACAGGATCATGCGAAAGACGGCATCAGAGGATAGGAGGGTGGACATCCTTAGGGCTGCTGGGTGCAGCCATGCCATAGCGAATAGAATGCTTGAGGAGTTCGGATCCATAGCGGAGATAACATCCGCCAGTCCCAAGGAGTTGCAGACCATAGAAGGGGTCGGTAAAATAAGAGCGAAGAGAATATCACAGTGTCTGAACAGCGAGGAGCCTGTTGCAGATGAGAGGGTGAAGATGAGTCGAGCGTGAGAGGTCATATAGAATAGCGGCTTTGGAAAGATGTCGGAGGTGTTGTAGTTGATTGGGGAATCTGTTGAGAATGCATCAAGGCGTAAGTGGAGTGACTACTCATTCGTCAATGCTCCATCGGCTGGAAGCAACTTCATACGGCAATATGTCGAGAGATTCAATACAGTATCATACTTCAATGAATATGCAGGCCTGCTATCATACTTCTATGTCTTGGGTCAGTATCTAGCACCATACATCAGGATACCAATACACGGTAGTCACATTGATTGCAGGACTCATGTATATTGGATTCAAGAGTCGAGGACTGGAAAATCAGTTGCATGGGACTTCACGGCTAAACTTCTCAGGGCGCTCGATATAGAGGCTGAGTCATTCACTGCTGGATCCGATGCCAAGTTGATAGGAACTGTCGAGAAGGTTCCGATCATGGGTGAAAATGGAAAGCCGACTGGAGATCATGACGTTGAGGTTATACCCGGCCTTCTCAATGGATACAAGACATTACTCTTCGATGAAGCGAGCGTACTGCTCAATGACCAGAAGGCATACTTCAGTGACAAGATATTGTATCTGCAACAGGCCATGGCTCCATTGGGTAGCGAGACGAACGTGTTAGTGAAGCATCTTGTGGGTGGATCAGTTCACACGCCATCTGGTGTGTCCTTATGGATGACTACGTTCCCTCCAAAGGATATTATGTCCCATGTTCTTGAGAAGGGTTTCTTCCAAAGAGTGTTCCTGTATCAGAACAGTGTGGACATAGAAACGAGACAAACCACCAGTGAGCATAGGATGAGTGGAGCATACGTTCCAGTCCCAGACAAGGTATGGTCGTATGATGATCTTGCTAAATCTATCAAGCAGACTGGTGACATAATCCGTGGCAGGATTCTCACAGCAGCAGGAATGAGTGAGGAAGACTACTCAAAACTTAGTGATGTGGAAAAAGAGAGGCTGGCGATAAAGCACAGATACGATGTGTTTCAGGTATCGTCCAACTTCTATCCTGCATTGTTGAATGCGGTTGATGATTACTATGCCTTGGTTCGACAAGTCAGGAATGACAACATAAGGGAGACAGCCATGTCGTTCCTTCCGAACGTGGAGAATTACACGCTGATATTCACTAACTTAATCGCTGCTACCATGGGATCGACCAAACTGACTAGCGATCATGTCATGATGGCGACTGAGATCATCTTCGACAACCTGAACAACCTGTTCATCTGGTTAGAGGAGAAGGAGTCATACAAACAGGCTAAGAATACCGAGGGTGCAATGAAGCAATGGAAGAAAGCGTGGGGTAAGTGCCACAAGATGGTCAACAACAGAGTGAACAGAGAGGTCGTTAGAAAGAGCCAGATCTTAGAGATATACTCCAAACTGACTGGTATTGCTGAAAGGACTGCTAGAAGGAGGATAGATGAGATGATAATGAGCGGGGTAGTCAAGACGGTCAAAGATGGAAGATTAGTCTTCGTGTATTTTGAGGTGTAATCATGGATAAGAGTCTATACGATTGGATGTTGGCAAACAACATGGCCACATTCAAAGTATTCACAACGACGGACCCAACTGGTCTGGAAAATGGGTGGAGATCCTTGCATGATGTGAGCATCGACGCTGTGATATTCTTTGATGGAATGACCTTTGTCGTATTTCTGAATGATGATGTCCCGTTGATTACCACCGCTATAATCAATCCAATGAGAGTATTAGGGATGGAGGTCAAGCAACATAGGATGAATCAATTGCAGTCATGGCTGGACTCCGTGGCAGGAATCAAGTTGGTCGGATATGGATCGACCAAGTTCGATGGCCCTGTCCTCCTAAGGGAACATTATCTTGACATAAAGCATCAGGATGTCCTGAACATCGTCGGAGAGGCAACCGAGGTTCACTACGGCGACTTCCCAAGAAGGATAGAGTTGCATGAACTGGCCTATTTGCAAGGACCATTCTCAAAGACCAGACATGTTTTCTCCTATCTATCAAGCCCACTATCTATGATATCCAACTGGAGAAACGGCTGGGTGAGAACAGCCATCAAGGAGTTGTGCGGAGAGGTCGAGATGCTCGCAGGTCTATACAAGCACATGATGGTCAGTGAGGTTCTAACGATTAGAGATGAGAGGACTCAGCGGAAGGTCGAGATACCATTCAGGATCGACAGGCCCAGCGACAGGATAGAGATAGGGCCGATGGAGGAGGAGTGATGCCCTCCAAGACCCCATACAAGGACAAAGTGAGCCAAGTCTGCCCCAAGTGCCACAACAGGGTCCTCGCCATCAGGATAAACGGATTCTATTCCGGCTCCCGTGACAGGATCTTCCTCTGGGAGTGCCCATTGTGCGAGTGCGTCTGGAAGAAGACGAGGCCCAGACTGAAGGTTGCAGGATAGAAGTTTCAATAAAGGATTGACAACCTAGTGACGGTTGATGTCAGCATTCGACAAGGCTTGGAACATAGCCAAAAAGGAAACGGCGAAATGCACAGAATGTGGCAAAGAAATCACAAAAGGTTATCTCGATCAATCGGCAGGTTGGTTTTGTTCAGAAAAATGTTTGAACAAATATAGTCCCGGATTCATTGATTCACAAGAACATAAGGATGCCTTTGAGAGTGGAGATACGGTTTGGACTACGGTGGAGTGATAGATATGACCGCATTCGACAAGGCTTGGAATATTGTCAAAGAAGACAAAATGTTCGCACCGGGATTCTTTGACCGGGAGAGGAACATGAAGCGTCAGGCCACAAAAGGGACAGAATGCAAGGAATGTGGTATGCCGAAGAGGACATCCACGAACATGATGATGCTTTCTGACGATGAAATGTGTAATTGTGAGGTATGACGAATGTCAGCATTTAATGTAGCATGGGACATCGTGAAGAACGATGATGTGTCATGGAACCATATTTGGGAGGCAGGTCTTACCAAAGAGAAAGAAGGTGATGAATCTTTTCTTGTGAGACTCATTCAATTGCTCGATGATACAGGTCGTACATACAGCGCGGAGCGCAAAGCGGTTGATCTGATGCTCAATAGTGAATGGCCAGTCGAAGATACGAAGGCCCGTATATACAGAACATTTCAAGGCACTCGGCCTGATACAGCCATGGTGAATCCTTATGGGGATCGTAATAAACATGTATTCCTCAATGAACTCCCGCCGCCAGAAGTGGTGATGGACGAAGAGGAAGATAAACCGGGCGTGGTAGGTCAAAGATGGAGAACATCTAGTCGTGGGACGGAGTATGATATGTATGAGTGACGCTTTCGACATGGCTTGGGAGATTGTGAAGGGGGACAATGTTCCCACCAACCCTTCCCTATGGTCACAGGCCAAGTCCAAGGCCAAGGCCAAGTTCAAGGTCTATCCCTCTGCTTATGCCAACGGCTGGGCTGCTAAGTGGTACAAGTCAAAAGGCGGCGGTTGGAAGAAGAAGGGCAAGGGTAAGAAATGATTGCCAGTCCCATCTCCAAGTCAGTTGACAAGGATCTCAGGCGATGGTTCAAGGAGAAGTGGGTCGATGTATCCCGCAAGGACAAGGACGGCAAGCATCCTCCTTGTGGCAGGGATGAGGCCAAGACGGACAGCAAGGGATATCCCAAGTGCAGGCCATCCAAGAAGGTCAGCGAGAAGACACCAAAGACATCGAGAGGCATGAGTGCCAAGGACAAGAAGGCGGCTACTAGAAGAAAGAGAAGCAAGCCGCAAGGGGTAGGGGGAAAGCCGACCATGGTCAAGTCAACGATCTGTGATTGCGACACATGCAACACACTGGCCAAGGCCATGCTCATCAAGGGCAAGAAGAAGGACAAGCCCTTCCATGGATACAACCCGAAGAGGCACAGTCGCAAGGGTGGCTTGAATGCCGCTGGTCGTGCGAAGTTCAAGAGAGAGACTGGAGCCAACCTGAAGCCCCCTGTCACGGAGAAGCCATCGACGTTGAAGCCCGGATCGAAGAAGGCCAAGAGGCGAAAGTCATTCTGCGCTAGGATGTCTGGTGTCAAGGGACCGACCAGCAAGGGCGGCAAACTCACACCCAAGGGCGCTGCGCTCAAGAGGTGGAACTGCTAATGGCCAAGTCCGATGCTCCTAATTACAGAAAGGCCACAACCAACAAGAAGTGTGGCAACTGCAAGGCATGGGACTCAAGCAAGACCGACGATCCTATGACTGGATACTGTGAGTGGTATGACTTCAATTGCAGGGCTGATCATGTATGCGATGCATGGGCTCCTGATGACTTTGAGAAGGCGTGGGAGATCATCAGGTCGGATGAGAAGGGCAAGTTCCGTGGATACTCAAAGAACACCATAGAGGGCAGGGCAGAGAGGCAGGGCAAGGCTCGCGCATGGAACAAGGCTCGCAAAGTGAAGAGGGGCAGAACCAGACTGAGGTATGCTAGGAACAAGACCCGTGGGAATGTCAGGCCGAAAATGAGAAGGCAACTCGGCGCTGGTGGCAAGAGAGAATCCGTCAGCAGATGATTCACTCATGTCCTGCATGGACATAGGTTATCTTGGCGTTGGTCGGTGTTCCAGTGTATCCAAGACTGCCATTGATGGTGACTGTCTTTCCAGAGATGGTGAAGTCAGATCCCTGAACTAGGTTTGCTATGAATCTAGGAGTTCCTGTCTTGTATATCATGACCTCAACAAGTTTGGTCGAAGCCTCATCTTGAGATCCGAGCGGCTCAAAGGCAAGAACCACATCAGTGGATGACCCGTTGTAAGATGCGGTCTTGATGGATGTCCTGTGGACTGGTGTGATCTGGTATGCTCCTCCTGACGTTGTGGGGACGTTGGCGCTGGTCGTCTGGTCGGACTGGAAGAAGAGGTGAGTCTCACCAGCGCCATTCGGGTATGACCCCAATCCAGTCGGGTCACGGGCGAACACGAATCCCATGTCGGTGATGGGGAGGTTGCCCGTGTTGTTGGTGATGAGGGTGTTGATGGGGCTGGTAGCGGCGTTGCTGGAGTTGATGAGGGCGGATAGCGGCAGGGGCCCCGGACGTAGGAACACACGCTTGTCGTTCACGTTGCCCACAGCGACCCCGCTGCTGTATGTGAGTCTGACAGCGGCCAGAACGATGGTCTGCTTGTCGAGGTGGGCCGATGGTGATTGAGGATAGACGCCTGATCCCGTGTTGACCTCGTTGCCGTATATCATGGCGATCTTGCCCGTGATGGCCGGATCGACATAGACCAGCAGTATCCTCTCGTAGTTGGCCCCGGTCAGGGTGGGGAGGGTGCTGGAGTTCTTGGGGAACTTGCCAGTGTGGGACGACGAGGTGATGTCGATGGACGCAGCGCCTATCGAGTGGAACACCCCATCGAGGAGGACCGTCCCCGCTGCGATGGACAGCGTGGTGGACGAGTGGCTCACGGCGCAATTGCCCACAGTGCTGCTGTTGCGATTGCTATCATTGATATCGTTAAGTAGGATGGGAACGACACCATTCAGAAGTCCGCGTTCGTTGAAGTTCGTGAGGGTCGGGCTGGTCAGTATGTCCTGATCCAGAAGTCCGTCGTCCTGATAACTCTGAGCAGCCCTCTCATGTCCCTCGCCTATTGTCGCCATTACCTTACCTCCATCAGAACATCGACCCTGACCTCATTGTTTGATGTCTTGTCGATAGGCATGAACGTGGCCCTGAATGCAGGGGTGTCGAGGGCGGTGTCGCCATGGAGGACGATCTCCTTGAGCGTCTCCGATGATGTCTCGGACGTGGTGAAGACGCCGGACACAGATACAGTCCTGTCGTCTATCTTGGTGACGGATGGTGTGATGGTTATCTGAGGGCTACCCGCGCCCCCGTCCCTGCTGGACGCCTCTCCCCCACTCGACCCCAGCGTCATCCTTGTGACGAGTGTGGATAGGTGGTCCGCTAATGCTGATTTCAGTGAATCAAGGACTGGCATAGTCTAAGTCACCTCCTCCAAGTTTAGTGGTCATGACTCCTCTTTCATTATCCATTCTTCTTGTTTCAGGATTATTTTTAGTATGGAATGCTCCTCTTGCGTCTGCGAATGACGCTTCATCCAAAGCAGTTTCTAGTGTTTGACGGTCTGTGATTCCTGCATCCCTAATTGCTCTAACCAAACTTGCCCTTTCCAACTCATCTAAAATATCATCTTTTCCAGAATGAAGAATGGACGATTCAAAGTCTCTTAGGGGATCTGAGAAGTCTCCAACTTCATAATCCATTCTAGGAGGGACCATAATTTTTCCATCCCTTACATCTTTCTTGAACTTAGCAGCATCCATCAACGCTCTCCAAGTTGGAATGTATTCTCCAGACAGAGGGTCGTATTCAACTGAAGATCGGAACTTATCGCTGTAAAAATCATCTTCAGGGCCTCCCATTTCTCGATAGTTTGATGTTTCATAACCTCTACTTGAATCGATACCATATCTATCTCCTGTCCTTGGGTTAATGTTTGGATCACTGTCAAAGGGATACATGAAACTACTAAAGTGAGGGATCCTAGAACCTCTGAATGCCAGATTAGCATCTTCATCAAAGTATGAAGGTGGTCGCCCAATTGGACTTGGCATTTTGAAATCGACATCTTTGACGAGATCCCAAGCCTCACTGAATACGTTCATTCTCACATCACCTCCTTGAACAGGCTCTTGCTCTGACCGATGGGTTTGGCATAGCCGCCGCTCGCATTGACACCGATGTATCCCAATCCGCCTTGATTCTTTCCTATGACGAAGCCTTGGTTGTTTATGTTCCTGACTAGCATCTTGTATGCGGCGACGACATGCACCCTGCCGCCGACGGACATCTCCACGACATCCACGACGGACCCGGCGTTCTCCTCCAATGGCTCGCTGTTCCCAGATACCGTCTGCAAGTCGGATAGTATGCCCTCTATGCCCTTCTCGTATTGTGCGATGATGAAGTCGGAGGTCAGTGTCGAGTAATTGTGGAGAGCCTCAAAGACTGCGAAGTCGCCAGATAGGTTGTGGGTTGGGAACTCCACGGAGACTATCTCTCCGGGCTGTATCATGGTTGACCTCAATGCGCCCTTGACTGTGATGACTGGCGCTCCGTTCTCCGTCCTGTGGAGTATGTTCTTGGCGAGCCTGTGTGCCTCTGCCTTGGTCTTTATTCCGGGGACCTCCTTCCTTAGGGTCCTGACGAGTTCTGAGTTCGCACCCCTGCTGGCGTCCGACTTCATCCTCTCCATGTCCTTGATGACGACGAATGCCCTCTCATTGGCTGCTGATGAGTCACCTACCACGATGATCTCGTTGGGAGCATCAAGCATCTTGCTGACGGATATATCCAGTATGCCATTCGCCATGCCGAGTACGTTGCCCTTGTGAGAAAATGAGTTGGACGAGTAAATGAGTCCGCCAGATCTCTCGTTGACGAGTTGCTTGCCATCTATCTGGCTCATTGATGATATGACTTCCATGATGTTCAGCCCTATGCTCTTTCTAGCCGTGAACATAGGAGAGTGATCGTTTGTCAGTCTCAGGATTGGATGTGCATTCAGTGTATTGCTGACCTCTCTGTCCTTGCCGATGAGGTTGACGCTGGGAGTCACGTTGTATGCAGCCAACTCAGGCGAGGCGTCATTCAGCATGTGCATGACTGCATCTGATGTCCTGATGCCAACGTGTCCTAACTGGCCCAAGAGGGCCATGCCGGGAGACATGCCGAAGTCAGACAGGCTGTCTGCATCTATGTTCCTGAATCTCAATATGGTGGATATGTCGTCACTCTCCACACCAGCGACCCTGAGTCTAGTTCCTGTGCTATCGACTAAGTAGGGGGCGAACCTGTCTGCTGTGATCGTCTGTCCATCATGCCTCAGTGTCGATATCTGGTCACGGACAGATCTGATCTTGGCTGTGGTCGCGCCATCCTCTATCATCACTGGTCGCTGACTGGTCATGTAAAAGTCGGATGGATCATACTCAAGCAGACCTCTGAACGACAGACTGGTCTGCCTCACAACATCATTGGTGGCATCATAGCGCCTCCATGAGTCAGAAACCTGCTTCATGGCCACAACAGCGTTGTCAACGAAGGTGGGGGCAATCAGGTGAGGGTGTGTCAAGGCCCTCATGTCAGTTAGGGCAGATGGGCTTGAGACAGTTGTATAACGGGCAACGTAGCCTTTGAGGGATGATATTCCTGTGCTGTTCGTCACACCCGTTATACGGTTTCCAGACTTCCCGGTATATGCTATCTTACCAGCGTTCACGACGAACAGGCTACCGCTGGATGGAAGCATGGAGGCATCGTCCAAGAGAAGGGTCGTGCCACTGTGTTCAACCACGGTGAATGATGGATACAGCCTCGCAGCAGTGTCATTGTGCTTCCTGCTTATCTCCTCTGGCAACGTGTGTCTGGCGAAGTCGCCACCGACCCCTGTCCCATCATTGGCGTATCTCGACTCAGACTGATGTATCAACTCGCCACCACCGGGATGGGTGGTCTGAGAGTATCTGGGCTCTATCTCTGGGTTGAATGAGCCATCTATGGTCTTTCTAGCGGCATCCGACTTGAAGAACTGCAACATGGCTGTGGATGGTATCAGATGATAGACGACATCATGCTCATTGGCGTCTGGGTATTCAATCTGGAACGCACCATCTGCTGTGCTGATGAAGTCCAGTGTCCCTAGATTCATGTCCAGATTGGCCTCAAAGATACCATACCTGTTGTCCCTAGTCAATACCAGATCCTCGTAGTCACCACTCTCAAACTTGACACGGGCCCCATGGACCCAGCCATCCTGCAACTGCTGTGATGCGAATCCGAACATCTTCAGGGGCCTCACTAGGCGGACGTAGTAGTCCACATGCTTCCTCCTTGGATGGGAAATCATGCCTGCGCCTGAGTTGCCATCTATCTCCGTTGATATCGAACCATCCTCTGTCCTGTTGAGATACGTCTTCCTGAGTATGTATGCGCCACCCCATGGTGGAAGATCTGCTGATCCCCTCACAGACCATGTGTCCTTGGCATATTCCTCCGCTGTGACGGATAGTGATGAACCTCCCTTCGATGCATTGGTGTCAGGGCTCCACACTGGTTTGGTGTGCTGCCCGGAGATGGTCTGGGACGAGGGGGAGGAGGGGTCGAGGGTCATGCCCTTGGTCGTGAATCTGGTGTTTATCGTCCATGATGGCGTCACGGGGAACTGCTGCCCGATGCCAAGGTCGCTGTTGAGCGAGTATGCCTTCGTGCCCACAACGGCATACTCCACGTTGGCATTGCTGTTCCTCTCGCTCTCTGTCTCGATCACTAGACCGAGCCTTGGTTCGCTTCTTCCCTGCACGTTCCTGTGATCCGCCACCTCGGACAGTGGGATGGGCGTCAGTGAGTTGATCGTGCTGTTGGTGTGAGAGCCCTGTCCCCATCCGCTGGTGGGGTAGTGCGTGTTGGACGACGAGTGATCGACTGCGGAGGCGTTGACGTGCAGCGCATTGCCCCTCAGATGGAAGAAGCCACCAGTGATGCCGAAGTTCGTGGAACTGACCGCTGCCTTGGAGTTGGCTTGGCTGTATGACGAGGATCCCGTGTATTGGATCAGGTCGATGTATGGGTCCGATCCCTTGTTCAAGGGGATGCCCTTCAATGGTTGATTGGCAGTTGCATTCGGATCCGCTATCGGCTCCCATGCACCAGATGCCAATGCCGTAGGCGTCACTAGGCCAAGAGATTCATTCTTCAATTTAGCACCGAAACCAATAGACTGCTCGGCTGAAGAGGGTCTGCTGTTGGATCTTCTGACAGCATTTGAGAAGACGGTTGACTCTGCTGTGTGCGCTGATGAGACGAACCCAATGGGGACGGATCTCTCGACTCCAGAGTATGCAGATGGGAATCCCCATGATGCGCCATACGTCGTTGCATTGGGCATGACTTGCATGGAATCATGGATTCCACCATCGAATCTTGCTTTCCCATACACTGAGTCCTGTGATGCTTGTGTCTCTGTCGGATCGCCTGCGAGCATATCTAGCGCATCACTAGATGTTCTGAAGCCGAATGCCCTCACAGGTAGTCTTCTGCTTGTATCATATGCTACCATATGATCAATGGATGCGAGGTATCTACTGACGTTTGCATCATATGTGACACCACCATATGTTGACTCTGGGTTCACACCATCGCCTATACCCTCGCCTCGACTATACCTTGTCGAAGAATATGCGTCAAGGAGACGTAATGTGCCCGATGCCTCTCTCACAGTAGTATGTCCCATCAAGACGCTGTTGGCAGACTTGAGCCCGGTTATGTTCCCATGACCGCCTGCATTCAGGCCGTTGTAGCCATAGTTCTGCATCCATTGGACCGCATAGAGCCTCTCAAAGGGTTGTGCGTTGGCAGGCGTCCCAGAAGTGCCTCCAGAGAAGTTTCTGAGCAGAAGACCCTTGGTAGCAGGGTAGTTGTAGCCTCTAGGCATCCCAGACTCCCTGTATCTGAATGTCAAGAAGTGTTCTCTGGAAGCACCAAGGAGGGCTGGATGGCTGTATTCTGCCAGCCAAGTGCATAGGAACGCATCTGGTGTTCCGCCAGAGGCGCAGTCTCCTGCTTTTATGAGTCCGAAGTCGGTATATACCGACGATATACTGCCTCCATTAGCCCCCAAAGCAGCCAAATTAGCGTATTCTGGATCGTGGACTAGGAGGGGTGGGACCGTCGCCAACTCCGTTGCAACCCTCGGATAGATAATCCCCTCTTCCAGCCCAGATACGAAATAATCGCCGTTCTCCTCGTAAATCACTGGTGCGAAGGGCCTTCCCCCTCCCATGGTGTAATCGTTGAGAATGAAGCCGTTGACCATAAACTCGCTACAAGCCGTGTCTGCGGCCATTGCAGCGGATAGGGTCAGTCTGGTAGCCCCAGCCACAGAGAGGCCGCTGTGGACGCTTGGAGAGGCCCTCCTGACCGTCTGTGAGACTCCATCGACGTTCGTCTGCTCCTGACCCGGTGCGATCAGATAGTCAACGTCCATCGTCGTGGATTGACCAGATAGCCTGTAATTGTCCATTTCAATGTCTGGGAGGCCGTCTGAGGCGAAGGAACCCGTCGCCTTGTATGTTGACACCCCTTTGACTTCAAGCGTGTCCAGTTCAAGGATAGTCGTGCTATTCGTGTCCTTTGCAGATGCGAAGCCGATGTGCTTGTGTTCTGACTCGCCCTCGTAAAGCAGCGTGTATGCCGATCCGTGGCTCCTGTGCAACTGCCTCCTCATGGCCTCTGGAGTGCCTCTGTGAGTCAGGGGGGTGACGAAGGAGTGGCCTTGTCGGGCGAAGCGGATGCGGTGGTGGGGGAAGGGGTAGCCCGTGGCTGTGCCGTTGTTGGTCTGCGTCAGCACCGATCCCCTCTCGGCGTGGTCGGATATCCTGTGTGCTGCGAACAGGCGCGTGGAGCCGCTTGGGACGGCCCCTGCGGACACGGAGGGGGTCAGGCCATGCTTGGAGGCCATGTCGGGGTGGAGCATCCTCAGGCAGTGGAAGACGAGCATCCTGTCGTGCGTGTCGTATTGAGAGACGCCGCTCGCTGCCTCCGCCACCCCAGCGGGGCGTGGGTCCGGGGCCGTGAGCCCCCCCATCCCCCACGTCATGTTCGACCACGCCTGCGCCCTGTCATGGGCAGTCCTGACGAATATCTCGCCCGGTATCTCCGTTGGATCCGGCAGTTGTATGGCTAAATTCGGCGTCAAACGGCCATTTGGGGCAGATGGGCCAGTCTCCTCCTCCCCTGTGGTCGGATCCACCCTTGTGTTCTGCACGTTGAAGTCGCGTATGACCACACCCCAAGGCGACCCGCCGTTGAGTGTGAGCATATTACCCTGATCGTCAACGACGGTCATGTCCTCAAACACCATGTGTTCGTTTGTTATGTTCATACCCTTGACCCTCTGGGTGTTCACATCATGCTTGGAGAAAATCTCACGGGGCACATTGTCGGTTCCATTGACTATACTACCGCTCATACTGTTGACGAAGGCAGTCGTGTTGTCCATACCCTCAAGAAGATCATATGAGTCATTGAGCATATTACCAGATGCGCTGCCTTTTGTCTCAGAATATGCGTATTTGCTTACAAGGGTATCATCAGCACCTGCTGGAATCTTCGTTCCATACTCCAGTGGCCTGATTTTGATGTTGGTTCCCGCTGAAGATGGATCGGCCTGAGTGATCGCCCTGAAGGATGGACTCGTCACTGTGTAGTCTGGAGGGGGCATGTCAGGGAGGTCGCATGAGTTGAGTCCCTCTATGCTGAATCGGACGTAGCCATGGCCAGATCCATGGGCAACGGCTGTGCAGCCCTTGGAGTCGTGAGCAGTCGTGGGTAGTCCCATGTTGCCGCCGTCCATCGGTTTTGCAGTCAGGTTCCACGTTGGCACTGAACTTCCAAGACCTTGAATCACAGGACCAGCGTTAGCAGGGGCCCAATATCCGCCTGCTGCGTTCGGGGCATCCGCCTCCCAAGTCATAACCATAGTGTGCTTGGCTGGTGCGCCTGTCAAGGTGAATGTCGTATTAGCAGTGAGCGAACCTGCTGGCACTGTGAAGTTGACGAGTTGAAATGGGGATCCGCTCGCATCAAATCCTCTCGTTATCGCAGTGATAGAAGAGTATGACACTGATGTCCCACCTACATCCAATGTCCCACTATCTGGAAGATCAGATGGAATACCGTTCAGATAATTTCCAAAAATTATTGTCTTCAACGTAGTGCCACCACCTTGATTTTCTCTAATGAATCCATCATACGATTCCGAGGGAGACATCCTGACGTATCGCGCTCTCAGGTATCTGGATACGCTATGCTCGCCCACCTGCTTCACCCTTCGACTGTTTATCTTGGCCGCAATGAGCCTCGTAGCAGCCTCTGTGCCCATGGATAGACTGAGGGCCTTGAGATCCACCACTATGACGTTCTCTGCCTCTGAGGGGGCTGCTGCGGTAGCATTGTTGGTCCTGATGATGACAGTCAGTCCCTGCTTCCACGTCGTCCCGCTGTTCGTCCCGTATGTCCAGTCCTCTATGTCATCGTCATAGTCGGTGTCTGGGTATGTGATGTGCATGGCGAAGAACCCGCTCGCTGGGTAGCCAGACGACGTGCCGAGTGGCTGGACCTTGGCTGGATAGAACCTCTTTCGATATACTGCCATTCTCACCACACCGTCTTTGCGTTGCCTATCTCTGTCATCTCTGCGAATGTCAGGACTCGATTATGTATTGCCAGTTCTGATATCTGCATGTTGGCAGCGTGAATGGGGTTGGATGATGAAGTCACGGATGTGCTTCCTGAATTATCCTCGCCTATCAATAGGGTCTTACTCGCACCACTGTTGAAATTGCTGTTCAATATCCCATTGAATGACGTGTCTGTAAAGGGAGATCCGGCCCTCATGACCCCATTCACAATTGGATCCCTTAGTAGGCTCGCACCTATCATGACAAGTCCGTTCGTAGGGGTCGTCCCTCCGCCATAGGCAGATGGGAGTTCAGCAAGTTCAGCCGAGGCTGTGAATCCAGATGGAAGTGACGCTACCTTTGATGTCGTTGAGTCAGCCTCGCTGTCATCATCGAGATCAGCCACTGGAGCCGTGAAGTCATCAATGGGACCGATATACAGTTTGCACTTGGAATGGTGTGCGCCATGGGTGAATCCAACGAATATCCAGTCATTCGTAGGGAGTAGCAAGTAGTTTTTATTATCATTTTGTGCGACATCCGAACCAGTGTTCTGATTGGCAGCGAAGGAGACGACTTGGTTCGTCCCTCCGTATCCCATGAATGAGAGATGCTGCTTGTTGGTGGTGTTTGTCGATGCGTATCCAACATGCAGACCGAAGTAATCATCATGGAGATATCCAGAGATTATCGGGCCATGCATGATGTTTCCTTTGATGAAGCATGTGATTGAGAAGTCCCCACTCGGATCGAAGCCATTCAATGGGCCATACTCTGGAACGACTGCTGAACTGAGATAATCCGCAGTCGATACGACTGGATAGCCAGTGCTGCTGTCGAACAAGAGGGCTTTGGATGTCGAGTCAACCGAGTTGGCAGGGCCATTGCTTGAACTCTGAGCAGCCGATGCAGTCAGCCTGAGCGATGACCCATACAAGTCGTCTGTTATCTCCTGTGCCCTTGTGAATGAAGATCCAGATATCGTGTCGTTCATCCTCACATACAGAAGGGATCTTGGAACGATGTCCCCATTGCTGTCAACCTCCATCTTATTGTGGATGCCTCTCATGGTGTTGTCGTTGATGGTGTCATCATCGGTTATGTCGGTGAAGTCGAGGACAGCGGATGCAGTGCTTACCTCATGCAGATTCTGGAAGCCTGAGAATCCCGTTGGCCCCTTGGACAAGAAGTGCTTGTATTCATCGGAGTAGTCATTGGATGTCCCGTCGCTGATGTCGAACACCGTCCCTGTGTGTCCTCCAGCGAAGAAGATAATAGCCTCAGTGTCGATCAATGGGTCTATGATCTCAATCTCTATGCCGTCCAATGGAGAGTCACTGGTATTGTGAATCGCTCTGGCAAAGTCCGCTGGGTTCCCTCTGGGGACGACGTTTCTGAAGAATACGCAATTAGATCCGAGATGCTGGTCGTTGAGATAACTGCCATTATGCTTTACAGGCGAAACCTCGTCAAAGGATGCTAACTGTCCATCTATTCTTATGATGCCGCCGACAGTGTTGCGGCTGTGTCTCAAAGCATGATCCAACGCTTTTTTTTCGACGGCTATGTGGTTTATTGTGGTCGATATACTGCCGAAGACAGGATCAACCATGGCAGGTGGACTTGAGTTATCGATCATCTGTGGTGTGCCCACTGTGTTGACTCTAAGGATGCCGCCTATCCCATCATATGACCTGACAGCGGATGTCGATCCCTGTTGCAGAACCTGTCCATGAGGTGCGCCTTTCAAGACCGATACTGGTGCGAATGTCTTACCGTCTTCTGATATTGGCAAGGGGGCTGGAAATGAGTTGGGGGAGTAAGACCTGCTGTTCGTTGCTAGAAGACCTCCAACGCCAACTATGGATGCTGGTTTGTATGGATAGGGAGTCCTATTCCTCATTCGGATGCAGAAGTTGCGCCCACTCGCACCGGGAACGGTGCTGTGTATCACCAAGGTTCTTCCTCTTTCACCCTCTGCACTTTCGACATCTTTACCGGGATATGCCCTAACATGTCCCATGTGAGTCCCTGTCTTAGTATCACCAGCAGTTGCGGGGAAGATGGTAGGTGGATCGAACGCACTCCCTCCATCAGCGTTCTTAGCCAGAGGATGACCTGCCATGTTGATTCTCCTGATCACCTCATTGAATGCACCATCGAATTCGTTTATGCGGTTTGTTATATCGCTGAAATCTATTGATTGTGGTCGTATGAATTCAAGACCGGACCCATCTGCTTTCTTTCCCTTCAGAAGAAGATGAGCGGTTTTGCACTGGAGCGGCAGAATATTCGTCCTATCATTGAATGAGTCATACAACTCAAACGGATCGAATACCAAGCCCTCCATGTTGGGCCCATCTCTGATGAGGACTCTGTTTGAGTTCTGTGGATCGACATGCACCCTGTCTGATGGAAGCCCAAGGCAGTTCCTGACAGCCGTTATTATTTGAGAGTGGACAGACGCAGATGAGGGGTCGAATATTATGTCTGGCTCGTTAGTCGCCCCATATCCTCCTTTCGATGCTATTAGATACCCGCCAAGAACGACGGTCATGCCAATGGATATGTTCGATGATACATCCAAAGTTGCGCGAGTAGGCAATTGGGACGATGAGTTGACAGTAATTGCAGACCCACCTGTTGGAGACGGAACCACATATGGGTTCCACAAACCTAGTATGTTGATTCTGTTTGTCGTCCCTGAGAGTTGGACCTTTGCAATCATGCCATTCTTGGCGTATGTTCCGACTCCTTGTCCTATGGTGATGTAAAACGTCGTTGATAGTCCCGTCGAGTCTCCTCTTTCTCCAGTTGCAGCCACGAATGCGGACCAGTCATCGACATCGATGTATGCGTCACTTGAATCGACGGCAGTGACCACTGCTTGGACGGATGGACGTTGACATAGGGTGTAATGAGAGGCATCGGGTTCAATGTGAAGTTCTGCTAGTTTGTCCGTGGTTTCTATCGATGACACTGTGTTTCTCAGACCCCAATCCACAGCGAAGGCAGATTCAGTCTCCCTCATCTGCGCTCTGTTGATGGCAGTCATGGTGCAATCGATTGTCATGTCGAAGGACCGATCAGAGGGGAGGGGGTCGCCGGGGTCGGTGGTGGTGGATAGCCTCTTCTCGGTGTCGAAGAACATGGATGGGAACAGCGGTATCTCGACTAGGGCCCTCGTTGATGCGTAGTATGTCGATGTCTGGGAGTCGTTTCTCACGGATGCGTTGCCGCTGCCGATGACCCTATCCTTCCATCCGGGGAAGTGAGGGTGGGTCGAGTATATCGGGTTGACATCTATGGCTCCCTGTCCCGGTCCTGCCATAGTCATGGTGACGGTGGGAGTTCCGAGGTCGCCTATCTCCTTGATCGGCATCCCCTCTCCGAGATCGAAGTCCCTGTCCGTCCGGGCATCGATGATGTCCATCAGTATCGACCTACCCCTTATGATGAGCATGGGCTCGCCATCACCGTTGGTGACGGGCTCTATCTCCTCGATCCTGCCTCTCATCAGGGATCGCTCGACAGTGGCTGTGAGGAGGTCATTGGGCTGCTTGTACGTGTCCTCTATGTCCGAGAGCCCAGAGTGCCTGTTGACGTTGGCTGGGTGGACGAGAACGAGGCTCTCATTGCCCTTGAGTTCGTTGTCAACCACATCGAATCCTAACAGATTGCCCCTGTTCATCGATGATGGCCTTAGGAACTCATCCCTGTGGCTTGTGTTGTCCGTGGCCGTGGAGCCAGAGACATGCAGTATGTGGTAGTCAGAGTTGGATGTGTCATCGGGCGTGTTGATGCTCGGTATGGCCTTCGGCCTGCCGTATCCCCTTATGCCCGTCCCAACACCAAGAACGGTGTCCTCTATGTTGATGAAGGGTGATGGCGTTATGTCGCCAGTCGGGTTCGATCTTAGGGTGTGTGATGCTGCCTTGTCATTGAACGTCGCTGTTGGTAGGCTGATGAGCCCTCCCGGTGCTGTGATGGTGAGGAGGACATCTGCGACAGTGGTTGTCGATGTCGGCCTCCTGAGATAGTCCGATACGGTCTTGTTGTTGTATATCGCACTGCCATGCGGCACAGTCTTCCTGACCACAAGGTATGCTTGGTTCCCCGTTGCATGATCTGCTGCGAACTTGCTGTTGACATCTGATGATGTGAGCCCTGTCCCTGCTACGACCTCTCCTGTGAGATCTATGGCATCGTAATACACCAGTATCTTGCTAGGGCCACCTGCGGACACAAGGGCAGATGGGGAGTCGATGGTGGCGATGCGGGGGGTGTCGAGGGGGGTTAGGTGGCGAATGTATGCGTCGTTGGTCGGAACGCCTCCCTGTATGTCTCCAGTGTGTTCCGTATCGAGGCCCTTCAGCATGAACGGCTTGGGGTTGGACACGGCTATCGCCACGATCTCATCACGGGTCGATGCGGACTTGTCATTGAACCCGATGCCGCTCTCGACCACGATCCTGTTCGCAGCATTGGTGTCCGCCATGATGGCTCCCACCGTCTGGGCTCTGTTGATGACTCGGCTTATGGGGCCACTGAAGACTGGCTCCGTCACCCTCACAATGTCGTTCTGTGATATGACGGACTGGATGGTGATGTCATCGTCCATCGTCTCAAAGGTATTGGCGATGCCCTGAACCGTTTGCTTGACGGTCTGACTCTCTGCTGCTGGTATCATCTTGAGAAAGAAGTCGCCCTCGACCAGAGTGTTGGATGTGACTGCCCCATGGTATCCATACGTGTCAGTGGCTGACAGCAGAGCAGATGACGTTGATCCAGATATCCTGCTCTTAGGAGAGAAGAAATATGCATCGTTCCGATACTCCGTGGTGTCCGAGAACCTCTGGCCGAAGGTGAACTCTGCTCTTGTGTTGACATTTGCCGCTCTCGTTGTGCTACCCGGATCTATGATGATGTCAGCCTTGCCGACAGTGAACCAGACTGGTGTGTCGTTGGTGTGACTGAACAGCATTCCCTGTGCCTGAGGGTTGCCACTACCGTCATTACTAAGAAGGATTGACTCGCAACTAACTCGGCTGTTGGCGAAGTCGATGGCCGTGATCCTGACTCTCTCGATGAGGTTCTGCATGGGGTCTAAGTCTGTCGTGGATGTTGCTGACCCTGCTGAGTCCGATGCGTATGTCACTTCTCTCGATGATGGTCCCGTCGATGTCCCTGTCATGGGATGGTATCCTGAGTGATTGATGACGGCGTTCAGCGGTGTTGACTTCACAGTCCCCACATATGTCTCGTCCCCAAGGTCAAGGGACGTTGAATACCATGACTGTCCGCTTATCTCACTCAATGGTATTCCTGTCGCCAAGGACGCTAGTTTCTCCAAGGCAGTGTATTGATCCGTGACGCTGCCGGGATTTGAGGAGAAGTCTCGTATCTTGAAATGACCAGATGTGTCGAATGTGTGACCCATGGCGACCATCGGTATGTCGAACAGACCATCATGGGTGTCCGCCCCATCCCTCCCTTGGTGCGTGTATGCGCTTCTTGCATTGTTGAAGAATCTGACATCTGGTATGCTCTGCTCATCGTTGAACGACCATAGACCGAAGGTTGATTCCAGACGAGTCAATGGCTGAACGACTGGATTGATCTCGCCCTGAGATATCCTGACGCTCTCTATGATGCCTCTAAACTCACCACCTTGTCCACCGATGAAGAGGTCCGAGGATGACTCATCCAACAAGCCTCCATCGTCCCCAAGATTCAACTTGGCCACAAGATCACCATTGATGAAGCACTTCAAATCCTTGCGAGTGTATTGGGCAGTGACCATGACCAGACCCTGTGTCCCCTCTGTCATGCCATGTGGCTTATGCTCACCACCAGAGTATGAGCCGGAGTGGGCAGTCCTCTCCGTCCTCACATTGAACGGGGTCGTTATGGACACAGGCTTTCCAGAGATGTGGGCTGTGAACGTCATTCTGTCTTGATCGAATGGAGATCCATAGGTCAACTTGTATTGTCCCGGCTTCTCGACAACGACCCCACCATAGTCTGGTATGATGAATGCATCAATGGTGAATGCTCCTCGTATGGCATTGAGGGGATTCGATAGAGCCTCATAGTGGACAGCGCCTATCTTGCTGGCCTGACTACCATCCTTGCCCGACTCTCGGAACCTTCCTGTGGGGACTACGAGCCCGTCAGTGATGCCATTCAACCTAACGGCCTTGCTATGGAACTTGATCAGAGGCATTCATCAAATCCCCACTAACTGCTCGACTACCGTCATTTGGAGAGCGTATGTATATACGCTATCACCTGCTTGATACTTGGGAGAGAAGTTAGTGACGATAGCAGGGATGGCTACACCTTGCTCAAGGAATGGATTTGGTCTTGTCGTGACCCCATCCTCTATCGTGGTTGGGTCATATGGCTTGTTGTTCGATACGGATGAATGGTCGGTCCCCAACCCAGAGGGTATGATAAATTGCCTCAACACCGTTGCAGAGGTGCTGGATGATGCTATCGAATCGTATGGTATTCTGACACCGACAATGAATTTCTTGACCGTCTTGGACTCTGATATGTTCAGGAATTTGGAGGGATCGAAGGATGACACACTAGATGGAAGGTTGATTGAGTTCCCCAATGCAGCACCGGGGTTCAATAGGGCTCCACCAGCACTCATGTTGGCTAGATTCAACAGATCCTGAACCTTATCGCCCTTCGTCAATTTCGATGATGCCTTACCGCCAGAGAAGTCAGAGACATAGAATTGTGTTGACCAATCCTGACCGACTGAGCCTTTCGTCACTGAGACGAAGGTGTCTCCACCTTCTCCTGTCGTCTTGTTCGTGATGGTAATCTTCTCACCATCGAATCCAGATCCACTTTGTAAAGACTCGGAAACCGACTCAAATACGCCTGATGACTGACTGACAGTCAGAATGGTATTGACAGCAGTGGTGGTGGTGTTGACTTTGACACTCGCACCGCTTATCGCAGATGCTATGGCGTCAGCAATCGCATCGCTGGTCGTGAGCCCGTTTGTATTCACATACACTATGCTGTTCGTAGCAACGGATGCCGATCCACCGCCATCTCTCAGTATGACTGTGAGATCCTCGCCCAATCCAGCATTCAACTGCCCTATCGTGCTGAAGTTTATCCTGACATCCTCGACAGCCGCTGCGTTGATCGTCCCTATAATCTCCTTCCATGTCGAACCTATGGTCTTACTTCCATTCCTCGATAGGTCGATGGTGAACGATGACCCGATGCCTCCTGAAGCCTCTAAATCATCTGTCAGAACCCCTTCTATGTTTATCGATACATTAGTCATATTCATGTCAGTGCCAGTTCTCGTTGCTATTACTGGAATGGGACCAACTGCCACCAATCTGCTCATATCGAATATTATCGACTCTGCATCTAATTCTATGATGCCGCTGTCGCGCCTGATGAGTTGAATCTTAGGCATCAGATACCCCTCCCGTAGCCACCGGACCTAGATCTGGAGCGGAAGGCTCGTTGAACTTCCTGTCCGACGAGTTTGGCAACCTCCTTCGCATCTCCCTTGGCCCCATTGACGTTTATGTTGAAAGTGACGGTATCCCCGCCACCCATCTTACCAGCGCCCTGCAACGAAACTGGAATGGTCCTCCCATCTGGAAGAGGCACTACCGCTTCCGTTCCATGCAGAGCGACTGGATATCCGCTGGTGGGTCCAGTTGCAATGCCACCACTACTCATACCAAACCATCCTCCAACAGTATCCACTGCCCCTCCAATGGCTCCTCCAACAGTATCCACCACACCACCAATCGCGTCTGTTATCGGACTCAACGCCTCCGCGATTTCATCGATTAATTCCATGACGAGATCATACATGCCGCCGAACAATGATTCGATGCCCCCGATTGCCCATGAGAATACACCGAGTATCTTTCCACCTAAGCCATCGAAGAAGTTCCCTATACCTTCAAATATCCTCTCTATCGCCCCTATGAAATCGCCTTCAAGCAATTTGATCAACACATCCAACGTGAATGAGAAGAGAGTCCCCAACGCGCTGAAAACTGGTTTTGCGAATTCATACAGGCCCACCAAGAATTTTATCGCATACTCAAGCACAGTTCCAAGAAGAGTGCCTGCCAAAGCAGCCAGATCCCCAAGCCTCAACATTACAAGGACTATGAAATCCAAAACACCTGCTTCGTATAAGAAATTCATAAGTCCGGTGAATCCGTTTATTATACCAGTTAATATCCCTCCTAGAGATATACCTGTGTCATCCATGCCCTCTTTTATCCCGCCGAATATATTCATGAATCCAGTATAGATGCCATTGGCGGCATATATGAGAGCGTCAAAGAAACCTGCCTCTTGCAGTGCGTCATACAATGTGTATAGAGCGCCGACTGAATATGACATGGCTATGCCAATTGCATCCATGAAGTCTTGGATATACGGTTGCAGAAACACGAAGGCCTCGCCTATCTTTTCTATCATGAAAACAAGGCCGGAAAAGGCAATGGGGGCGAGGACCAACATAAGATCAAGAACATCGGTCAAACCAGCCTTGAGAATAGAATAGTCAAATGATCCGATATAGTCCAAAGCAGCGGAACCCGCACTTAAAAGCCAGTTAAAACCATCTGATAAGGCTTGTAGCCCCCCTTCTAAGGATAAGGTCCCTGTTGCAGCAGACGCAAGGACCGCTCCCATGCCGACCAAGAGAGCGGTGAAAAACAACACTGCGTATTTTAGATTCTTGAATAAACCTACAACGAGGGTAAGAGGTGCAGATAGAACCGCCATAGCCTTCCCGGTTAGATTGATTTGCTTATTGAATGGATTGAAAACAGCAATCAGACCTCGTATTGTAGCCTTCATGTCAAGATACAAGTCATATACAGGACCAAGGGCTGTTTTCTTCAATTTAACAGTGAATATTGTAAGCGCATTAGTCCTTGCCGAAACCTTCTCCAGTGCGAGTCCCATCTTTCTGATATCGATGATGGTATCGGCTGTCTTCGTCATCAATCAACCCTCATATCAGTGTTAATCCTATCGAAGTAATCTCCAAGATCGGCGGCATCGCTGGTAGTGCGTATGGGCCTTCCCTTATTTCGGTTGCCCGTCGCGTTATACCGTCGAGCCTCCTTTTGTATCTTCTCCTGCTCCTTCGATTGGATCTCCTGCATCGATTTTACCATGAGATAGTCAAGATATACGCGCTCCACGGGTTGATCGTCCCATGAATGCGGCGGACAGTTGAAATGAGAACCAAGAACGTATGTTATGGTGTTGAATGTCAGGACCATAACCTGCTTCTGATTGAAAGGATTTTTCTCCCCTCCACTCGATATGTAATCGACCAGATCGGAGTATTTTATTCCAAAGGGGAGGGCTCGCTCGTTCCTGCGATTCCCCCCATCAAATCCTCTATCTTGGGGAGAACTTCCCTAATTGCATTCCCCACCTCTGGAGTGAGGTTGAACAAATCGTCCTTCGTCAGAGATGGGCTGGTGCTTTCCACGCAGTTGACCAGCACATATCTCCAATATCCACCGAAGTCCACTTTAGGCCTCATTTCCTCGCCATCGACCACGAAGTCAACGAAACTAGACAGTGCCTGTTGTTGTTGTAGCCACGTCATAGGCTTGACGAACACGACCAGTTTCCCCGCAGGGGTATCCAATTCATGCCTCTCAGCATCTGTCTTTATTGTAAAATCACTCGCCTTCAGCGCCATCTTCCGTCACCACTTCTTCATCCATTTCTTCAACCGCTTCATCCTCGGTTGGGGCTGCACCCGGATTCGCAACCTCCCATGCTCTTAGCCTCGCAATGAGATCGGCTTTTGTGCCATAGACAGGCTCGCCTCTCTCACTGAGCATGAGGCGTATATCGACAACGGTCATCTCCTCATATCCATCGTCATACTCCTCTTTCACTTC
>CEON01003764.1_pt1 | contig 32995 bp, 38 predicted proteins | sample 530291 | NCBI WGS metagenome assembly CEON01 (sample SAMEA2619888, study PRJEB7988) | marine metagenome | biome: marine biome (ENVO:00000447); feature: surface water layer (ENVO:00002042); material: "saline water (ENVO:00002010), including plankton (ENVO:xxxxxxxx)" | depth 5 m
GTGCAACTTACGTTAAAGTAATTAAGTTGGACAAATAAAAAAGGGGCATCACGCCCCTCTTAGTTATCAACTATGGTTGTCTAAAAAAAGTTACCTTCTCCTTTCTACATTCCGTCATGTAACACATGATCTTTTGGTTGATTTGTTTCTATATAGATAGCATCATCTTCTTCTTCAACTACCTTTAATTCAATTATCTGTTCAAATCCCCAACCAATAACTTTCTGTGCTAACTCAACGGCATCTTGTAGAGATTCACCATCAGTCTTTAAGGTCATTGATTGGTTGCCTTGTGTGAATTTCATTTCCATTATATTTTTCTCCATACTCTATTATTTAAAAGCATAATGTCTTTCATTTTTACTTGAGTTAATAAGTCTTGTCTTCCCTTCCTTGTGTAACCTTTATATAAAGCTTTATAAGAATCGTCAACCATATCTGTTAAGTCACATATTCTATTTGCTAATCTTAGAAGGTCTTTCCTTAGTACTAAAATAAAATCATCATCTCTTTCAAAGGCTAGTATATCTACATTAGAAGTTAGCCAACCTGCTCTGCCTATTACGTTTTTATATTCTAACCAAACAATAGTATCTTGTTCGTGTCCGTCAGCTCTGTTCCTTCTCTTTTTACTTTTAACATCAATGCTGCCGAATGAAGTAAAGAAATCAATGTGTTTATATTGCTCGCTTTTTGTAGCTTTTCTTGCGTTTGGATCTCTTAGTTTAACTAATTCAAAAAATGATTCTTCAAGTTTCTGTCCTCTATCCCAACTACCCTTGAAGTCTCTAGCTCTCATTATCTACTCATCAATGCGATTGAGATAAGCATGACTGAAAGACATAGTAATAATATATCAATATAGTTCATATCATATTCACCAATATTCTAAATATAAAAAAGAAACATACTGCTGCTACACACCACATAATTAAATCTAATAAGTCTTGTTCATTCATAACGCTCTCCATAAATAAATAAGCGATTATATTTTTTTAAAAAATCAGAACCATCTGCTTCGGTTTCATCATGTAAAATTGCTAGATCAGCAGTAGAATGTTTGTATTTTCTTTTAGCTTGTTCCATTAAATATTTATATCTATCTGGAAACTTTTCTTTAAACCACTCGGTTGCATGCAGTACATCTTTGTGCCACCAATGCATATGATGATAAGAACATAGAACCTTCATATTCATAACATCTAGTTCCATGTTCTTGTGTGTACCCACATTCAAAACGTGGCTTGCGTGGCAGTTACTACCTTCAACTTTTTTACCACAATATTGACAAGTATAATTATCACGCAACTTAACATATCGCTTTGCTTTTTCAACAAGCTTTTTAGTATACCACGTTCTGTTGTGGGGGAGTTTCATTAGAATGGAATCTCTACCTTATCCATTTTAGATGAGAAGTCTATTGCTACTTCATATAAGAAGTTTTCTTGCTCATCCCAATCCCATACTTCCTTACCTTTGATTGTCTTCTTAGTAGGCTCTGGTAGTCCGTTTGGATTTTCTTTTGTAAACGCCATAGGTACATTAATACCATCTTGTTTTACAAAAAGATATGGTCTGTTACGATCCTTGTCATGTCCTAATCCAATGAATACTGGTTTAGTTATATCAATGTTAGGCATACGTTTAGCATACTGCTTAAACAATTCTTTTAAACTCATCTGTAGTTTGTAACTATTACCTTCGTCATCAACGATTTGAGTTATGAATTGTGTTCCGTACTCTGACTCATCTGCATAACAAGATTGAATCATACCTTCAATACCTGTGTAGTGCAGTTCTTTTCTTATTTTACCTGCGTTTATTCCCTTCTCTATTGTGCGTTCAACCGCTTCAGGATCAGTTGAATTATCAGGTAATCGAATGGCAAACTTACCATTCACGATTGTTACTATTTTACTGCTGCTTCCTTCACCATTAGTTAGTCCCATTAGTTAGTCCTCTTTTTTAGTTTCATGATAAAAAGAGCCTAGATACTCCACATATCCTTGACTCATAAATTTAATACTATCAATTTCGGAGTGTTTGTCAACAGTAAGACGAGATTTATTACGTTTACCCTTGACTAAAAACCACTCCACTTTTCTTTGCCCATCTCTGCGGTCACGATATATTACTTTCTTATACATCAATGCCAATCTAAGTGTTTAAAAGTTTGATACTCTTTGTTAAACATAAGACTAGCAGTAGGTGATATACCTTGTCTGTTCTTTTGGAACATAGCAAAGACATGACCATCGCCTAAGTAATCGATATGCTTTCCATAAACCTTTGTACCTTCTGGATCAACGTCACATATAAATAATATAATGTCAGCAAAGTTTTCTACATCTCTACTCCAAGCAACCTTACCTTCACTATTGGGGTGAGCAAGTAAGATTATAGGTACTTCTAATTCATCTCTTAAATCTCTTAGCTTGCGAATGAAGTCGTCATACATTAACGTCTTGCTTTCATACTTCTTACCGCCATCACTAATAGATAATAAGTTATCAATAAATATAGCATCAGCTTTATCTCTTGCTTCTGATATAGCCCAACCTCGTATATCTTCAATGCTCATGCCCTTATCACGAACGCATAGCTCAAGTAATTTAATCTCATCATTCGCATCTCTTGATCTACTAATCTCATCTTCAGTAGCAAACCCTCTTGTACGCATAGTGTATGTATTCACTTGACCTGTATGTGCCAACAATCTTGGCATCAGTTCTGGTTTCAGCATTTCAATCGAAGCTAGTGGTGTGCGTTGTTTGTTTCTGTGTGCATTCACAATCCATTGCAGCATGATAGCAGTCTTACCTGTTGATCTTGGTGCGTGTAGAATCATAAGTTCACTAGACATTTTACCTAACCTTTGAGTCCACTCTGGACACCACCAATCGAAATGACCAACTACTCCTCTGATACAACTATCAATGAAGTCATTACCCATCTCCTCGAAAGTCCTATCATCTTTCTTGGTGTGCAGTATAGATAAGTTTAAAGCACTTATTACTCTCTCTGAAGCAGTTTCTCCACTATAGGCTACTCCTAACCCATCTTGAAGTATGGCTATTTCCTGACGCAATTTAGAAGCTTTTCGTACCCCTTCTGCATAGTGTTGTGAGTGATGAGGAACGAGTGCTTCTGACTGTAATCTAACTAAATGATCGTAGCCACCTACACTATCAAGCATATCTTTATCTTTTAACCACGATCCAATAGTTAAAGCGTCCATAGCCTTGCCTTCATTGTACTGTAGTTGTAATGAGTTCCATAACTTCTCGTGTCTTGGATCATAGAAGTCTTTTGGTTGCAGGTTAATACTTGGAATCAACGAGCTATCTAAAAGACAAGAACCTAACACACCTATTTCATCTTCTGGTGAGTGCGGTAGCTTCATTTGTACTCCTTGATCTTAGGTTTAGGTACAAATATTTCATCTTCCCACATTCGATAAGTAGGGTTTATCCAACCTTGAAAGTGTTTCCTATACTTTTCTTCCCTACTATTTATATAAGGTATTATTGCAGCTTGTATAGCTAACCTATCTTCTTTAGATAATTTCTTCCAATACATTAAAGCTCTAGCTTTATTACCTTTTCTACCATACATAGCCCAACATTCAGCAAACAACTCATCTATTACACTTGTAGTATTCTTACTTGTATTATTATATAGGACATTTTCGTCCTCACCTGTCGGACATTCTTGTCCTAGAGGTACGGAAACTTTTGTCCCTAGTGTAATAATTCTTTTATCTATCTCTTGTGAGTCTGGTTTGTATTTCAGTTCTACATTTATGTAGCCTAGTTGAGATAGGTGACTAACCCATCTTCTTATAGTTCGGTTGTCTTTATTATAAAGTTCACCGAAGTATTTATTTCCTGCCCAACATTCTCCTGTTGAAGAAGATAGAGCAGTTATCTCGCCAAACAATAACTTCTCATTAGCTGATAATCTATTGTCGTATCTTACATCTGCCGTAATCACAGCATAATAATTTGGTTTACCATTCATTTATCTTTACTCCTATGCATTCCATTGCACTTTTAATATGTTTACAAGCCTGATAATTAGACTCGATTTGTTCACGATCTATATAACGTACACTATATCCCTGCAAAGTATCAGCACCGAAAGCAACAACCATTGCAGCTTCAATGTCTTGATCATCAACTTTACTGTTCATTGCATACAAACTTATTTGTAGTTCATGTTTTTTGCTTGGTCGTTTAGATGATTTCCAATCAAGTAATACAACCTGTCTTTTACCTTTGTAGTTTATATAACCTGCAAAGTCTGGCTGACCTGTTACCATAAGATCATTGTCGTAGAATCTTTCTTCTCCCCAAACAAACTCTGGTTCATACCTCTCACAGAAATTATCCCAACCTTCTGGCATATGTTTTCTTTCCTCAATACGCATTCCGTTTCTGAAGTACTGTTCTATCTCATCATGCATAAGCGTACCATTTTCTGCAGCTTCATTCAATGCTTCCTCGTATGCTTCGTATGTTTTACCTTGTTTGAAAGCCCACTTCAATATACCCTCAAAACTTCCTGATGGATTAAAGTATGAAAGAAAAGTAGTAGCTCTTACATATGAGCCACCAAGTATTCTACCATTGTCTACTTCAGTTTCACCAATAGTAAATGTCATAGCTTGAAATTGACCGATATGTTTATTGTTCCATTTAATATCTGTATCCCAATATGCATAGTCAACTATCCTTGCCGTTCCTGTCTTGAGTGCTGTTTCTTGTGCAACCTTTGATGCAGGTACATATCCAATATGTTGATCTTTGTATATTACCTTGACGGCATTGGAATCATATTCATTATCTGGTTCTGCTTCAAACGTAACACTACCACTTGGTCGTAGGTTTTTTAATTCTGGGTTTCTATCTGTTGCGAAAGTTACTCCTGCTAATTTTAGTATCATTTCTTTTTCCTTCTCCCATTAGTTACTTTAGGTGGTATTGATCTTTTCTTTGCATTCTCACTTGTGTAACCAATTAATATTAAAGCATTAACTAACTCATCAAGTGAATAATAATCTTCAAAAAAGTTTTTGTATTGCCCACTTAACTCTCTGCAATAACTCCAATCATAATTTTCTTTAGGCTCATAACAATCCCAAAAACATAGTGCAGCTACCTTTACACGCAAGTGAAAGTTATCAATCTGAGCAAGGGATTTCTCCCATTGCCCATCATGTTTACGTTTCAGTACACGAAACCAAATAGAGTTATACTTATCTTTAGATTTAGTTCCCCTTCTCATTATGTACTCCACTTATTTTTATGATCATCATACGCAATCTCTTTATTGATTTGTTCTTGCGTCAACGGCTGCATAGACTCCTCATAATTAGGGTCTTCGCTCATAAACTGTACATCTATTAAGTGATGTAGTTGTCCAAGTTCATCTCTCGTTAAACATAACGAACCCGTATCTGTATCTGTAATTACATACAAATGATTATTTGCCTTCTCGATTTTAATCATTAGACTTCTCCTTCAAAGCTTCAAGTGCTTCTAGGTTAATCTCTGCTTCTGCTAACTTTTTAGTGTGAAAATCTACTGTCCACTTAGCATCTTCTATCATTTTATCTATACTCATTGTTCACCCCACTCTTCTTCTCTTTGTTTTCTACGTTCTTCCATTGCTTCGATGTCTGCTCTTTCACTCTCTTCTTCATCAATCATGGTCTTCCTTCCTAACTTCAATTAAAGCCCAGATAGGGGCAGCAATCATTAATATAAAAAATACAATCTCAATCATAACGCCCTTTACCTTTCAGCTTTTCTGCATTTGCTTTGTTAACAATCGTAGCTATGGGTTGCAACAAAGCATTCAAATCATACATTCTGATTTTTTGCATTTCATCTGCATACCTTTCACCATAAAGTGCTTCTTCGTATCTATGATGTTTATTTATTGAGGCTCGTAATCTTATTACAGCGTCCATGCATTGATCATGTGCTTCTTGTAATCTAACCAATGCTGCTTCTTTTTCTTCCCATGTCATGCTCATTGACTTACCTCCATTTTGTATACGTCCGAGTATCTCCAATTCTTAATAAATGTAAGATCATCTTCCTTAATTGTTTCGTACCATTCATGCATAATATGCTTTGTTCGTGTGCTATTCCAAAGAGCCGAACACAACATATAATTATAAGCTAAGCCTTCAATCATTGCAGAAATGCCAAGCTCATCTACATCTTTATTTTCAACCAAGTTTTTTAAGAATATCATGCAGGCTCGATCCCATACTGACATTCTATAATTACCTCTACCAGTAAAGTTAACATGGTCGGTTTCTTCTTTGCGAAGATTCTTTTTGATTTCTGTGACGTTTATGCTTGTAGTTAAATGAATCCTGCGGAACAGGTCAGAAGCATAAACACTTACTATTTTCTTTTCATTGTTCATATGATTTCCTTATTTAATTTGAAGTAATTAAAACATACAATGCTGCACCAACGAAGAAAAAAAACAAAAAAAAAGACGGAAATAAATCCGCCTTATATTTCATATTACTCCTTCTTCTTTCATTCTTTCGTGTCTTACTTTTATATAATTTAAAATATTAGACCAATCGCTATGAGATAATTTATACAAAAACTCATTCCTAAGATTATTGCTTCTTATTAGAAAATTTCTTAAATCATCTATATCTAATTCATTTATATCTTTACCTATCCACAATTTAGTTACACTCATTACCTTAATCATTTTATCAGGTAAAAAATTATCTATAATTAATTGATTGTTCATTTGATTTCCTTGTTTAAGTAACCTCAATATAGTCTGATTCATTATCTATTAGGTCATTTATAATCTTTGTAGCTAAACCTTTATATTTAGGCTGACAACCTATATGCCAAGTGTAAATAACAGTTCCTCTACACGCTCTCGCAACCATATTGTCTGGCTCTTTCCAATCATAGATCGTAATGACAAATTCGTGTTCTATTGTATCGTGCCAAAAGGCTGTGTTCAATGGAACGTCATCTCTATGGCAACTTATAAATAATGACTGTATAGTGCCATTTCCAAAATCTGGATTATTATAAGTTACATTTTCCGACTGTTCCTCAACTTTAACGGATAGTATCCATTCATTGTAAATCTTGCCGTCTGATTCCCACTCGTCAATTAATATGGTTCTGCCAAGTTTTTCAACTAGCTCATTAAATGAGGCATCTACATACCCACACAGGCTCGTATCAATGGGGCTTATATCATCTCCATACTTAGCACCATTGTATATTTCTACCGATTCTATCCTATCTTGATTTATCATTTACTTGCTCCTTAATTTTAATTTAAAAAAAGTTAACCAGATTGAGTTACGCATACGAAGAAAAAAAACAAAAAAAAAGAGAGCCGAAGCTCCCTTTAACTTTTTTAGTTTTAGATCTAAATGTGCTTTTCTTCCCATGCAAAGATTTTGTCTTGGGTTTCTTCAGGAACCTTTAGTTGCCTGTTTCCTTCTGGGTCGGTTACTAAAGTTCCTGTATTTTCCAACCCTGCACCAGAAGCATAGAATCCCTCTTTCTCAATCCATAGCTGCCCGTCTTGATCTATTTCTACTTTGTAGCCGTCTATTATAGCTTTCATTATTAAGCTCCTTAATTTAATTTATCCTGAATCTATCCGACTTCCGTTCAATAGTCAAACTTTTTGTCAGAAACTCACATAGAGGAACACAAAGATTGTTTAAAGTTTTCTGCCAGTAAAAGAAGCCTATATACGCACACGCACACGAGAGACGCACGAAAAAAGACGCACAAGAGGGGGGGGCTTAGCGAGGGTGGGGCAGGCGAGGCAGATTTGCTCATTTTATTGTATTTAGACCTCCCTTAACTTTTGTAAAATTTGGATTGACCTACAGGGTTATAAGTATTATATACAGATTATGGAATCTTCCAAAGAGATATACGATAAGATGCAATCAGGTGGTAACAAAGCTTTATGGGCATACGCACAAGAGCTACACATGGCACGAAAAAAACTAATGCAACCTTCTGATAGTATTGCAGAAGACATAGATTGGAATGACAAAGAAGCGGTCAGGCTAGCTATGTTAAAAGATTTATATAAGGAATCACGCAAAGGCAACGCACAGGCTTCAGACAAATTAGGCAAATGGGCAGGACTAGAAGAAGAGAAGCAAGATATTATAATAGAGGTTGTTAATTACAATCCGCCAAAAAGGAGAAGAAAATCAGCCCAGAAGAGTTAGTAGAAGTGTTAGATAATCTAAGTTATTGCGAATGTTATGACTGTGGAAATTATTTTTTTGTACACGAACTACCTCTAGGAATAAATGATCCTAAGTTTTGCCCATACTGTGGAACAGATTTTGAATTTGTAAATGGAATAGAATTATGACTAGAACGTGTTACGAGTGTTGTTGTTTAGAAACATCTGACAATCCTATTATAGAAGTAGAGGATAAACATGGTAATGTCATAGAGGCGGTATGTTTATTATGTTACAGCGAAAGACTTAATGAGGATTCAAATTCCAACGATCTCGCCTAGAGATTATCAAGTACCTTTTTTAAAAGCATTTGACGCAGGTACACAATACTCTGTTATATCTTGGCATCGAAGGGCAGGCAAAGATGTCACCTCATTTAATGCTTTAGTTAAGCGAGCTATACAAACTGCAGGTAACTATTACTATTTATTTCCGACTAGAGCATGGGCAGCAAGAGCTTTGTGGGATAACATATGTGAGTGGGCAGGAGGTAAAAAACTAATAGACCTGTTGTGTCCTAGTGAAATAGTACTTCGTAAAAATAATTCTGATTTTTATATTGATTTAATTAACGGAAGCCGTATAAAGATAGACGGAACAGATAACTTAAATTTTGTAGGACAGGGAGGGTCAGGTTATGTCTTATCGGAGTTTTCATTGCATAAAGAGGAGGTTAGTGGCTTTTTGGCTCCTATCCTTACGGAAGGTTCTGCGTTCGTTATTTTCAATGGCACATTGCGTGGAAAGTCGAATCATCTATGGCGACTGTACGAAAATAACAAAGACCGCAAGGATTGGTTTACTCAATGGTACACACTTGAGGACACAAAAACTGCTTACTGGTTGGGTGATGGGATGTCAATTAATCCTGAACTGGCTGGAAAAGTTAATCCGTATGACGGCAAAACTTATAAGAATATCCAAGATGATGTGGATAGCGGAATTATTTCTTACTCGATGGCGAGACAGGAATATCTTAACGAGGCAGTATCACAAGTAGAGAACTCATATTATGGACACGAGCTTGAAATTTTAAAGAATGAACAGCGTTTCGGCAACTATACTGGCTCTGGACAGGTGTATACCTTTTGGGACTTGGGTACTAGTGATGCTACTAGCATTGTATTTGCTCAGTTGGTGGATGGAAAGCCCTTTATTATTGATTACCACGAGTCAACAGGTAAGAAGATAGAAGACTATTCTGTAGTAATAAACAGTAAAAATTACAATTATGGCGGACATTACGCACCGCATGACGTATCTAAGCGTATGTTGTTTGGTGATTTGGTTACTAGAGCCAAAGAAGTAGGTATAGATTTTAGAAGAGTACCCAAAACCAACTCAGTATTACAAGATATAGAAATATGTAGGCGTATGTTACGCAATGTAGTTATACACGAACGATGTGAAGACTTATTTGAACACTTAATTAGTTACCGAGAGGGATCATCTGGTAGACCTGTACACGATGCACACTCTCATGGAGCAGATGCTTTTAGAACTATGGTAATGGCTATACATTTAAACCTAGTTGAATCGTATTTAGGCAAAGGTATAGCAAAAAATCTACCTACTAGCGTGGGTGAAGCAGAGGAGTATGTTAGTGAACACACCGATACAGAAGGCGATAGACCGCTATGGGAGCGATTTAGAGGAGTTGATACAACATTACTTGACGACTGGAGTGGTATATAGCGATAATCGTTTATTTGTTATGGCGGTAATGCACAACAAAGAAATATTGCAAGGAAAAAATGTTAAAAAAGGTCTTGACAAATTAGATTGTTGGTATGTACATTATGCCGCAGGAGACATAAAACGTCTATATGAGATATGCCCATACGAATTAACTTGGGTTGCGTTTGAACGAGGGGATAAACCCTTAAAGTTTTATAAACTAGACAGAATCAGGAGATTAAGTTATGGGCAGTAATAAAAGTAGTAAACCGATTGCACCACCTAAAGCCCCACCACCACCTGCAGAAGATGTAACTGCAGAAATTATTGCACCTACTATGCGACAAGAAGCAGCAAGACGCTCAAGAATGAGTGCATATGTTACTAGAGGGCAACGAATGGGTTCAGGAGGACAACTTTTGGGAGCATCTCCTATACAACTTGCTAATATAAGAGCAGCAACTCAAACAGCAAAAGCTACACCTTTACTTGAAAAAAAATTAACTGATTTTGGTACAATACCTGTTAAGAAAAGCAAAAGTCCTAGACGAAATATGGCTTATGAAAAAAGAAAAAATAGAGCTATAGCTCAAAGAAAAAGTGCATATGATAAATATTTAAAACAACGTCAACAAGGTATATATGCTCGTAACGAATCTATAAGCCCTGAAGGGGGAATGGTAATATAATGGAAGTATCTTCTTTAATTGCAATGTATAAACGAGAAAAGTCTAGCTCAGAGCGTACAAACTTTGAAAGACTTTATGAATCAGCAGCTAGTTTTTGTAATCCTTCTGCTGATAATATTCAAAGTAAACGATCTAAAGGTCAACGTGACGATGTTCAAAGAATTACAGATGTTGGTATAAAAGCTAGACGTATGTTTACTGCAGGTATGATGAGTCATCTATTTCCACAAGGTCAAAACTGGATTCGTGTTGTTACACAAAATCGTGATTTACAACAAAGCGATAATGTAACTAGATCATTAAGTTCTGTAACTAAAAAGTTTGTTAGAGCAATAGAAGATTCTAATTTTTATGAAGAGATGAGTCAATGTATTGACCATTGCGGTTATATTGGAACTACATCATTGTATTGTGAACCAACAAACAAACGTATATTAAACTTTAGATCGCATTATATTAATCAATTTTATTTTTGTGAAAACTATCTTGGCGAAGTAGACACAGTTATTCGTGAGTTTAAACTAACTGCTAGACAAGCATTACAACAATTTGGTGAAGATTGTCCAGAAAATATTTCTAATTATGCTAGTGATCCTAAAACTTCTACAAAAGAATTTACATTTATTCATATTGTTATGCCTCGTAATTATTTTGTACCCGACTCACCAGAAAAGGCTGAGAAACCAATAGCTTCATATTATATTTCATTAGAAGGAAGTAAGTTGGTACTAGAGTCAGGGTTTGATGAGATGCCCTACTCGGTGGGTCGGTTTTATAAAACTAATTATGAAAAGTATGGTCGTTCTCCTGCGTTAGAAGTATTTTCTACATTACCATTAATTAATCGTATGGAAGTTTCTCGTATTCGTGGGGCAGAAAGAGTAAGTAATCCGCCTTGGTTAGCACCTAATGATGGTAGCGTAAGAAGAATATCTAATGATTCAGGTTCTATTATTTATTGGAATGCAGGTAATCCATTATCGAAACCAGAACAGTTACAACCTATGGATAATGTAATTGTTAATGACCAAATGATTCAGAAAAAAGAACAAGAAATTATGGATGCGTTTTATGTTCCTTTATTTAATCCTTTAATTGATAAACAAAATATGACTGCATTTGAATCTGCAGAAAGATTAAACTTATCATTACAATTTTTAACACCTGCTGTTAATAGACTTAATAAATATTTTGTAACTCCAATATTAGAACGTGCATTTGGTATTATGTACAGAGCAGGAATGTTTCCTGAGTTAGATATTGAAGAGTTATCTGGTGAAAATCTTGAGTTTGATTTAGTTGGTAAAGCATCTATAGCTTCTAGACAAATAGAGTTGTTTGGAACTATGACAGCTATGAATCAAATGATGCAAATTGCACAATACAAACCAGAGATATTGGATAATGTAAATGCAGATAAGACTGCAAGATTTATTCAAGAAGTTAATATGGTTCCAATTAATTTACAAGCAACTGAAACTGAAGTTGAAGAACTTCGTGGTCAACGTGCTGAGGCACAAATGGCTGAACAACAACGTGCTGATGCACAAGCTTTAAGTGATGCTTATGTAAAAACTCAAAAAGCTCCTGAAGCAGGATCAGGTGCAGAAATGATTGAACAAATAACACAACAAGCAATGGGTGGTTAATGGATATAATTGATAAAGTAACCTACGATTTTGAGTGGGATGACGAGAAGGATTTATCAGAAGAAACACGAAAAGCATTTATAGAATTGTTTGACGTTACAAATAATAATGCGTGTTTAGTTGCTAAATTTCTTATACAAATTTGTAAATGGGAAGATTATACAGAGTATAACGACCCAATTATTGAAGCTAAGATGAACTCCTTGAGGAGTGTTATTCTATCTATAAAAAAACAATTAAATATGAAGGAAATAGAGAGGGTTGATTATGAGTGAAGAAGAAGTAGTAGAAGCAACTGAAGAAGTAGTTACGGAAGAAACACCAACAGAAGAAGAAAACACACAACCAGAATCTTTTGTAGGTTCTATGTTAAATCAAATTGAAGATGAAGACGTAAAATCTGCAGGTTTTTGGAAAAATCTGGAGGGTAAAGATGCTACAGAAGTTGGAAAGTATATTAAGGAGCTTCAAAGTTTCGCAGGTAAAAAGGGTGATATACCTAAATCTGATGCTTCGGAGGAAGAGTGGGCTGCATTTTATAGTAAACTGGGTCGCCCTGAAAATATTGAGGGCTACGACTTTACAGTTGGTGACGAGTTTAGGGAACTTGTTGGCGAAGATTCGGCTCCATTTTTTGAGAAAGCGGTTGAGGGATTTAAAGAACAAGCATACACAATGGGAGCTAGTGCAGAAAAAGCTGAAGAGCTTGTTGACTGGTATCTTGGAATGGTTGCTCAAGAAATAGAAGAAACTAATGCTGCTATGAAAGAAGCTGATGAAGAAATGGATAAAGAGCTTCGTTCTGAATGGGGTGATAGTTACGATGGCATGATGAATGGTGTTATTTCTATGCTTAAATCTAATGGTATGCCAGAAGAAAATTTACAGTTTGCTATTGATTCTGGATTATTAAAAGACCCTGCACTTGCAATAACATTAGGAAAGATTGCATCTAGATTTCAAGATGATCCTGAAATTGGACATCATCAAACAAATACAATGGCAGGAATAAAAGATCAACTATTCGATATAAACCAAGAAATTGGTGAGTATTTAAAAACTGGAGAAAAAATTCCTCCTCATATTCATCAAAAACGTAAAGACTTAATGAATAAGTTAGGAGATAATTTATAAAAAGACTTGACATCTTTTTTTTATATGATATGTGTATGTGCAACGAGAGGTGGATAATCGTTAGACCCACCTTAGTTGCCGTCTAATCAGACGTTAAATGACAGGCAAGACCTCCTTGTGAGACAATCAGAGCCGATTAGTGTATGTTAATTAATTGAGCCTATTAAACAAGGAGATTATAAAATGGCTGCAAATGTAATAAATACTGCTTTCGTTAAGCAGTTTGGTAACACTCTTGAGTTATTAACTCAGACTAAGGGTGGTAAATTCACAGGTAAGTGTCTTGAGGAAACTATCGAAGGTGAAGAAAAGTATTACGATCAATTAGATAGCGTAATAGCTTCTGAAGCGGGTCGTTCTTCTTATGATTCGGTTACTGGAAATAATTCATTCCCTGATTCACCTGATAACTTTATCGAACATAAAAGACGACAAGTTACAGCAACACCATATGATATTGGTTTAATGCTTGATCGTTTCGACAAAGTTGAAATGTTAGTTAATCCTGAGTCTCAGTATGTTCAGCAAATGGTACACGCTCTTAATCGTAAAAAAGACATTGAGTTCTTAAAGGGTGTTTACGGAGCTGCTAAAACTGGTAAAGCAGGTGGAGGAACTGCTGCAGAATTAACAAGCGGTGATGCTGTTGCTAAAGAAATCGGAACAAACTCAGGTATGAACATTGACAAGCTTATAGAAGCTCGTAAGATTCTTGAATCTAATGGTGTTGATCTTGATGATCCATTAAACAAAGCATATATTGCTATGCATCCAAAGCAGTTACACCAATTACTAACTGATACAAAAGTAACTTCTTCTGATTTTGCTTCTGTTAAAGCGTTGGTTTCTGGTGACATTAACAGCTTTTATGGTTTTGAGTTTGTTACTTCTAACTTAATTCCATTTACTAATACTGCAGGTACTAATGCTTATGATAATGGTGGATCTACTCGTGACTTTTCATCTACTTGGAGTGATGATGTTCCTTCAAATGGAGATAGCACAGGTGATCGTGCTTGTTTTGCTTGGGTACATTCAGGTATTCGTCAGGTAACTAATCCTGCTATCGAAACTGAAATCGACAAACGTGCAGACAAGAGATTCAATTACTATGCTTATGCTGCTATGCGTACTGGTGCAGTTCGTATGGAAGAAAAGAAAGTAGTATTCATTGAAGCTGCTGATTCATCAGTTGATGATTCGTAAATAAGTTATTTAGAGGCTTTTAACGTAACCTTCTCCGTTATTGTAAGTCCTCTATTTTATTTTTTGGAGGTAATATGACTAAGATTGAAATCTGTAACCACGCATTATTAAAAATTGGAGCAGATACTATTGCCTCCCTTGACATAAACCAAAACGATCAAGAGGCTGTTGTTCAAAGTGCAAAGTTTTGTAAACTTCTTTTTAATCAAGCGTTAGAAGAAGTTCTTCGTACATATAGATGGAATAGTGCATTAAAAAGATCTAAGCTTGTTCGTTTATTAGAAACACCTGCTTTTAAATTTAAATATAAATATCAACTACCTAGTGATTGCGTAAGAGTTGTTAGTGTATATGACGACAAAGAAGCATATGATGATCGCACAGAATGGGTAGTAGAAAGTAACACAATACTTTGTGACTACGATAAAGTATATCTTTGTTACGTTTCTTTAGTAGAAGATGTAAATACATTAGATGCTTTTCTTACACAAGCTATAATACAAAACCTAGCAATTAAATTATCTGTACCTATGCAACTAGATCAGGTAATGCAAAACAATTTAATAAAAGAATACAATGAGGTTATTCTTCCACAAGCTCGTAGTGTTGATACTTTAGAAAACAAATACTGGGAAATGGAAGAAAGTGATTTTTTACTTTCAAGATATAATCAACTACCAATAATCTAATGGCTATAAATTATACACAGGCTTTTAATGCAGGAGAAATATCACGAAAGATGGATGGGCGTAATGACCTTGAAATCTATAAGACTGGTTGTCGTGACTTAGATAATTTTATTGTATTACCACAAGGCGGTGTAGAACGTAGAGCAGGTACAGAATTTGTACAATTTGCAGGAACAGACGGAACAAACCCTGCTCGTATGATTGAGTTTGATTTTTCTAGTGATGTTAAATTTGTTATAGAACTAGGTACAAGTTATGCTAAAGTCCATTATACAGATAGTAGTGGTGTTGACCAAGTAAAAAATGTAACAGGAACAGTACCTGCTTATACTCAAGCAGAATTACGTTCAATACAATTTAATCGTAAGTATGACACTCTTATACTTAATTGCCCTACAAAAGAAACTCAAGTTTTAAAAAGAGCAACTATTGAACCTACATTTACTATTGAACCTATTAATTATGTATATCCTCCTTTAATGGAAAAAAACATTACATCTACTACACTTGATTTAAATAATGGTGCTATAGGAGCTACAAGCGTAACTGTAACAGCAAGTGCAGATTTATTTGATAGCGGACATGAAAATTCAATTTGGGCTATAGACCATATACGTTCAGCATCTGAAAAAGAAATAAGTGAAAGTAGTTTAAATGGAACAAGCACTAATATTTTAGATGTTAGTTTTTCTAATTGGGCTTTTGAAACTAGTGGAAATTGGAACGCAGAGGTTGTAATACATAGATCAATAGACGGAGGTACTTTTATTCCTTATATTGTTATAGGTAATACAACAGGAGGAACTCAAAGAAATTTTAAATATGCTTCGTCTGTTCCTGAAGGAAAAAACACTCAACTAAAAGTAGTTACTTCTGGTTCTCTTGATGAATATTCTTTAGAAGCAGATAATATTTATCATAAAGGTTTAATAAAAATTACTTCTGTAACAGATGCAACTACTGCAACAGCAGATATTGTGTCGATGGTTCAAGGTGGAGCAGCTGATCCTACAGCAACAATACATTGGTCTGAAGCTGCATTTTCTACTTATCGTGGTTTTAGTCCTGCATCAGAATTTTTTGAAAACAGATTATGGCTAGCAGGTTCTAAAGATCAACCTGCAGATATTTTTGCATCTGTGTTTGGTGAAATATTTAATTTTCTTTTTGGAACATTATCTACTGATGCAATTAAACGTACTGTTGATTCACCAGAAGAACCTAAGTGGTTAGAAAGTAAACGATATTTATTTTTAGGTACAGCAGGAACAGCAGTATCTATTCGTTCAGCAGACAAAGATTCTTTAATTACACAAACTAATATTACTACATTAGTAGAAAACGCTTATGGTTCTGCAGCATTACAAGCTGAGGTAGCTAATGATGTTATTATTTATGTACAACGTGATGGATTAAAACTTCGTGAGTTAGTTTATGCACAAGGTGAAGATACATTTGTAGGTAATGATCTTAATTTAATTAGTGAAGATATTACTGACTCTGGTGTTGTAGAAATGTTTGTACAAAAAGAACCTAACCAACTTGTATGGTGTATTAAAGAAAATGGTGACGCTTGTGTATTAACATACGAAAGAGGTCAAGAAGTTCGAGGTTGGAGTAGAGTTAATACAGATGGTAAGTTCTTTAGTGCTGCTGCTATAAATGGAAATGGCGAAGATATTGTATGGGCTTGCATAGAACGTAATGGTAAATATTGCATTGAAAAATTTCATACAAGAAAAGATTTAGATTGGTATGTAGATTCTGCTATTAAATTTTCAGGTGGTACAGTTAAATCTGCTACTGTTGCTTTTACTAATGTAACAAGAGAATTTAGTGATAGTAACCCTCCTCTTGAATTAAATTGGGATACTATACTTACTGTTACGTCTGTTGGACATGGTTTAAGTAATGGAGATATTATTAGATTTAATACTCAAGAAAATTTTTCTTTTTTAACAAAAGTAGCATTTAAAATTGCTGATGTTACTTCTGATACATTTACATTACAAGTAATAGGAAGCGATTTATATATTGTACCTTTAACTCCAGATAATTTTCCTCAAAATGTAAAAGGAACATTTGCAAAAGCATCTAACGAAGTAACTGGACTTAATCATATTAATAATAAAAAAGTTCAAATAATTGTAGATAATTCTTTTCATTCAGAACAAACAGTAAAAGATAATAAAATAACAATTAATGAATATAGTGATAATATACTTGTTGGTTTACCTTATATTTCTACATTAAGACCTATGCCTATAGAACCTTCGTTATATCAAAAATTATCGCAAAGTCGTGTTAAAGCTGTGTCTAAAATTATTGTACGATTTTTTAAAACTAAAGGTGCTAAAGTAGGTGAAGCAGGAAGGCAACTAACTACATTTCCTGTTGCTGATACTCAAGATTCTTCAGGTCAACCTATAGAATTAAAAACAGGACAACAAAGATTTTTTGTAGGATCAGATTATGAAAGAGAAAAACTAATAGAAGTGCGACAGGACTTGCCATATCCTATGACAGTATTAAGTATAGCATCGCACGTTAATGCGGAGGGTGGATAATGTTACCATACTTAATGGCAGGAGCTAGTTTAGCTCAAGGAATAATGGGCAATCGTGCTGCTAACAAACAAGCAAAACGTGCTAGAGAAATTGGTGAGTACAATGCAAAGGTTGCACAAATACAATCTGAAGCAGAACAAGCATCTATTGACTATCAGTCACGACAATTAGTTAAACAACAACGTGAAGCAAAAGCACAACAACGCATGAGTATTGCAGGTCGTGGTGGTTTAGAAACAGGCACAGACTTGCTTAGTCTTATTGAATCTGCTAAAAATATGCAATTAGATTTATTAGAACTAGAAAGACAACAAGATATTGCACAAATTTCAGGAGAAACACAAGCACAACAAATTAGAATGGGATCACAAGCACAATCATCAGCATTAAAAGCACAAGGTAAACAAGCTTTATTTAAAGGTATTACAGGAGCTGTTTTAAATTATCAAAGATATTCTGTACCTAAACAACCCATTAAATATACTGTGCCAAAAAATGCAATGCAATTTGAAACTAAAAAACCAACCTTTCAAGGCAAACCATATAGAGGTGTGTAATGGCTATTTCACTTAAAAGATATGATAGACAAGTAGGAGTATCAGAAAAAACTGGTACACAAGCTATTAGTGGAGGTGTAGCTAATGCATTAATTCAAGATGCAGGAACACAAGATCAATTAATTAGTGATGCTGTAGGTATATTAGGAGATGCTGCTAATACATTTTTTGAACATAAAGCTAAAGGTGAAGTAGCTAAATATGAAGCATATAAAGAAGAATGGGCTTCTCAGTTAGAATTAAAAAAACAAGAAGGATTACTTAATGGTGGTTTAAAAGCTACAGAATTATATGATAAAGTAGTATTACCAGAACAACGTTCATTTGAAAAATGGGTATCAGATCAAGAGTTTTCCTCTCTTGCTAGAAAACAAATAGATATAGATGTTCCTAACTTTTCTAAAAAAATTAATGCAGCTGAAAGATTAGGTCTTATTCAGTATCAGATAGAAGAAAATAATTTTAATTTAACAAATGAAATAGGAACTATACAAAATAAATTATGGTCATTAGAATCACAAATTTATAATGTACCTAAAGATCAACAAGATCCTAATATAGTTGAACAAATAAATAATCTAAAACAAAGACAAAGTATTGTTATAGAAGATTTAAAAAAGACTACAAAAGCAGGTGTAGCTGAAGAAGCATTAAGTAAAGCTTTGTATAATAAAGGATTATTCATTGCAGAAGAGTTAGAATCTCAATATATAAATGGTATAATTAGTCCTATTGATTATGTTAATGAATTATCAAAAGCTAAAAGTATGTTAATTGCAGAAGGAGAAGGAGAATCTCCTAAGTTATTAAGTCAACATCAAGGAAAACTATTAACAATATTTGACTCTTCTGTTAATACTGCTAAAAGAAAAGTTGTAAAAGATCGTAACGATGTTATTAAAAGAACATCTACATTAATTGAAAGAGGTCAGGCAAGTACTGAAGCTTTAAATATATTATTAGAAGGTCAAGATGAGAAAGTTGTAGGTATTATTAATGATGCTATTAGAGGTCGTATTCAAGAACAAGCAGTAGTTGCTCCTGAAATATCAGATGCTTGGAATGTTATAAAAGGTTTTGTAGACGGAGAAGGAATAGGTTGGGAAGAAGCTTTAATTGCTGCACGAGATGTTAAATCTGAAGCTAGTAGAGAATTATTAATATGGATGATAGCTGACGCTGCAGAAGAAATGGCAGATGAAAATCCTGATGGATCTTATAATACTGTAATGTTAGGTGAAAGTAATACAATTTCTTTAAATGGAACAAGTGCTAGATTTGTTAGAACAATAGCAAAATTCTTAAAAGATTTTAGATCTGCAGGTTTAGATCAAGAAGGCGGTTATTCTGAATATGAATTTTTTGTAAATAATATAGACGCATATAGAGTTTGGAAAGCTAATCCTCAAGGTTTATCATTTGATGATTGGGTTAATGAACAATTTGAACCAGAAGCATTAGCAGTTATAACAGCTACATCAAGACAATATGGTTATTATGATCTAGTAACTGATATAGAATCTCCGTTAATGGAAGTTCAACAAGATGATGAGTTAAGACTTATAGATAATTTATCTAAAATAGATCCAAATAATTTACTATCAGAAGAAGATCAAAATGAATTTGAAATAGATATAGTACCATTAAGGACAAACTAATGGATTACATTACTATTGCTAGAAAAATTAAAAGTCAATTTCCTGCATATAGGAATATGGATGATATTGAATTAGCTACTAAAGCTATTGCAAACAATCCTTCTATTACTAATGGTCTTACAGTAACACGCACTCCTATAACAAAAAATTTAGATATAGCTAATAATTTATTAAACTCAAATCCTTTAGATAATCTTCCTAAAGATAGAAAAGAAATGTATTCTAATATTTTATCTGAAGAAGATATTGAAAAAACAAAAACAAAAAACTATTACGATTATAAATTTGGTTTAGATCATAATGATGCAGAATTAAAGCAAAGAGTAGAATTTGAATATGGCAAAGACGTTAATTTTAAATCTGTTAATAATGAAAATTCTGTTCGATTAAATAATAGTAATGCTATAAAGCCAGTTACTTTTGGAGAAGTTAATTCATATTCTAAAACTCATAGTTCTACTGATGTTGAACTTAGTGGTTTTGAGTTAAAGGATAAAGATATTGTACAAGAAGGAACTCGTCAAGTTGTTCAAGATCAAATAGATGGTGTATATTCTGAATCAAAAGATTACACTTCTTCAATAATGAATTCTGTTTCTATGAAAGAAGCATTTGCACCTTTTGATTTTGGAAGAAAAAAAATATTTTCATCAAATGCAAATCTTATAAAAAGAAATTTTAATATTTTTGAAGGTTGGTTTAATAATTTTTTTAAACAAACTACTGATAAAGATTATAAATCATTTATTAAAAATCAAGCTGAAACTGGTTGGACAGGAATTAAAGAACAATATGCTACTGGAGTATTAGCTTTATTTGAAACTGCTGAAAATATAGGAAAGCGTTTAGGGTTTAGTACTTATACTTCAGAAAAAATTACAAATGATGTTTTTGATCTTATGTATAGATTTACTCCTGTAGGAATGAAAGAGCTTAGAGAAAAAGGTACTGATTATAAACCTATTACAAAAGAAGAATATGTAGATATGAAAGTGTCTATGAATCTATTAGGTCAATCATTAATAGAACAAGGTGCAGAAATAAGTAAAGATATGGTTCCAGATGTAGATGGATTTGAATTATTTAAAAAATCATTTACTAAAGATTTTACAGAAGAAGATGGATTAGTATTTGGCGAATGGATAGGAGGAATGATTGCTCAACAATTTCCTCAATTATTTGTTCAAATAGGATTAACTGCTTTAGTTGGTCTTGCAACTAGAAATCCAAAAGCAGCAGCAGCAACAGGTAGTGTTTTTATGGGTATTAATGCTACAGCTCAATCTCAAGCAGCATTAGATTCTGATTTAAATAAACCTTTTGAAGATCTTACTAGACCTGTAATTGATGGAGTTATTGAAGCATTAAGTGAAAAATTTGAGTTAGATGTTATAATTAAACCTTTTACTAAAAAAGCTATAAAAGGTGGTCTTAAAAGATATGTTCTTAATGTAGGTAAAACTGTTGCTACTGGTGCAGGATCAGAAGGATTAGCTCAAGTAGGACAAAATGTAAATGCTAAAATGTTTGGTGACGATATTAGTATTACTTCTGGTCTTGGTGAAGCTGCTTTATTAGGTGGTATAATTGACGGACAAATTGGTACAGCAACACAACTATATTCTATAAAAAGAACTAAAGCTATTAAGAATAAAGATAAAAAATCTGTAAAAGAATATAATGATACAGCAACAAATTTATCTGAAAAAATAAAACAAAACGTAGCAAATAAAATTGTTTTTGGATACAGAAATAATGAACACATTGCAGTAGAGTATGATAACAATGGTAACATGGTAAATATACTTAGAGTTGCAGATGATAATGATTTAGCTGAATTAGATTTTAAAAGACAACTTATTGCTTTTCAAAAAGAAACAGAAAAAGATCTTTTCCTTTTTGAAGAAACCAAAGATGGTAATATAGATTTAACATATCAAATATATGAAACTGAAGATATGATTTCTTATGAAGTTCCTAAAAGAGCAGTAAAATTAGGATTTCGTGAAGGTAAAACAGGAAGAATGGACTTAGAACCTTTATATCAAAAAAGTTCATCTACTAAAAATGGTGGAAAAAAATTAGGAAATTTAAATAGAAATCTTAATACTATTTTAAAAACTTTTCCTAATAATTCAAGAGCAAATACTATTAAAAATATATTTTTAAAATTTAAAAAATATTATCCTAATACATTAGCAGCATCTAATTTGTATGGATTTAGAAGAATGTCTGGTGCTGCTGGATCTTATATGCCTTTTAGTAAAGATATTCATTTAGATATGAAAACTGGAAATACACCTAAAACTTTATTACATGAAACAGTTCACGCAATAACTGAACCTGCACTACAAGCTGAAATAGATGCTATTTCTGATACTTTTCCTGAAGCTAGACATTTATTAAGCACACGTTTAACAGGTCAAAAATTATATAATTTAATGAAAGAAATGTCAGAAAAATATCCTGAACTTCAAGTAGGTCAATTATGTAAACTAATGGTAATAGTAATTGAACATCAAGGTTTAGAATCATTTTTAGCAAATAGAAAAGTTTCAGGTTATGGTTTTTGGGGTTCAGTAAAACCTCAAGGTTTAAAATATAATACTGATTTACCTTATGGTTTATCTGCTATGTTTGAGTTTGTAACAGAAGCTTTTTCTGAACCTTCATTTCAAAGAGAGTTAGAATCTATAAAATTACCTAATGATCCAAATACAAGTGTATGGAGTAAATTTACAGAATTAATAAGTAAATTATTTGGTAGAATAGGTTTAACTAAAAAAGAAAATAATGTTTTAATGGAATCAATTTCATTAATAGAATCTATAGGAGAAACAACTGAACAAATAATAACAAGTGAAAATCTTAAAAGTAAAAAATATAAAGTTCCTATAAAATCTGAGTTAGAAATTTTAACTGATGAAACAAGAGTTAAAGAAAATAAAGCTAGAAGAAAAAGATTAGCACAAACTACTGAGTTATCAAATTTAAGAGAAGCTTATGAAAATTTATCAATGGATGAATTAGTTAATAGGCTTAATGAATTAGGTGTAGAAAAAGATTCTTTATTAAATAAAGCAATACGAGAAGATGATGCTTATTATGTAACTTCTGTAATTTTAAAAAATGAATTAGGAGATATTGCAGATATTAATGAAAGAAAAAGATATAGACAACCTCAATTTACTGCAGATGAAATTAAAAATGAATTAATAGAACAAAGTGAAAAAGGTGAATTACGAAGATTATCTGCAGGTTATTATTTTATAAATGTATTTACTGATAAAGAAGGTAATCATTTTATAGTTCCTCAAGAAATAAATACTTTAAAAAAATCTTTATCGTGGAAAAAAACAAATAAAGATGCAAAACCAAATTCTTTAATTTTTAAAGATAATTATTATTTTAACAAAGAAGTAGAAAAACAATTTAAAGAACGTAGATCAAAAATAGAAGAAAGAAAACTAGAAGCTGATTTAGAAACACCACCTTTTGAACAAGAAGAATTTATAGAAAAATTAGAAAATAGGATTCAAGGTATAAAAAATGCTATTTTCTTTTTCTTACCAAGAAACTTAAGCAGTAGAATAAGAGAACTATCTCCTAAAATTTATATAAGATTAATGGAAATGCATCAACAAGAACGAGTGATGTTAATTGAATATAAAAGAACATTTGAACCATTTAGACTTGCTGTAAAAAAAGCTCGTAGAAAATTAAGTGTACAAGAAAGAAAAGAATTTAATGCTGCTATATTAAATGGAGATTGGAAAACTGTTAAAAAATTTGGTGTACCTCAAGAGACTATTGATATTGCAATAAATTTATTTGGTGATATTGCAGACAAATTAGGTATGGATCGTAATAGAAAATACTTTAGACGTGTAGTATCTGATTATGAAGGATTAGTAAAAGCATTAGCTAAAAAACCAAATTCAGATATTGAAGCAGCAATTAAATCATGGATAAAAGCTAAAAAAAGAAGACCTAATAAAAAACAATTAGAATCTATTATTAGATCTTTTTTAAGAAATAATAAAAATTATGAAGCAACTTTACAAACAAGAAGTGTTGCTGAAGTAACTCCAGAATTATCACAATATTATGCTGATCCTGTTACATATTTAGATGCTTATTTTGCTAGGGTAGCTAGATTATATTCAAGAGCTACAGCATTTGGTGTTCCTTTAAAATCTAGAAAAAGAAAAGTTACTTTACAAGATGAAGATGGTAACGATATTGTAATAGGTACAGTTGACGAATTAGAAGCAGATACAGATTTTGATAATAATATAGTTGAATTAATTATTAAACAATTAGTTGAATCTAAAACTGTTAATGATGTTAAGAAAATAGATAAACTTGTTGATTTATTAAAATCTGCATTAAACTATAAAGCCTCATCAAAACCAATACAATCTTTTAGAACTCTTGCTTCTACTAAATTTGTAGTTCAAATAGATACATTTTTATTACAATTAGTAGATATACCTATATCAATAATTTATAATGGTTTAGGTAGTGTTCTTAAAAGTTTAGTAACAACTCAAAAATATACAAATGAAGTAGGAGAACAAATAAAAATATCTATGAAAGATGCAGGTATTGAAGTATTTGATCTTGAATTTAGAGAAGGTGTTGCTAATGGTAAATTTAAAGTATCTAAAGGGTTTTATCAAAATATTCAAAATTTAGCAAAAGTTATATTTACACCTTTAGGAGCATTTGACTTTGTAGGAAAATCTTCATTATTTAGATCAACTCAAATGGCTTGGTCTAAAATGGCACAAAAAAATCCTAAAAGATTACGAAGAATTTTAATGAACAAGTTTCAAGATGCAGAGTTTGTTGATAAAGTTATAAAAGATATTAAAAATAATAAAGCTTCAAAAGATTCAAAACTTGCTTTCTATATGCAAATGACTGAATTTCATCCTATTACTACATCAGATCATATAAAATTTTATGTAGATCATCCTGTTTTAAGATCTTTTCTTGTCTTATCAAGCTTTGCATTTAAGATAATCGATAGGTTTGCCAGACAAGGAACAGAATTATTATTAGATGGAATGCAAGAATTAATTATAGGAGCTAAATTTAATGATAAAGAAGGTCGTAAAACAGCAGGTATGAAAATAGGTGCAGGTGTAGTAGGTTCTTTTCAGGTACTTGTTTTAACTTTTGCATTAGAAGCATCTCTTAGAAGTACAGTTAAACGTATATACAATAACTTAGGAATTACTTTAAGACCTCAAGATGAAGAAGAAGAAAAAGAACAATCAATATGGTATCAATATAGATTAAGTTTATTAGAAATGAATCCATTTATGAGTGTTTACGGAATAAGAAAATTTTTACAAACTGGTCAACCAATGGATTTTGTTAATAATCAATTTAACTTACCAGAAGTATTTGGTTCAGGCATTATTGAAAGTATAGTTAAAGGCTTACAAGAAGATGGTACATGGACAGATGATGCATGGATGAAAGATATACCTATAGCAGGTGATTTTATGTATGGTAAGAGTCAGAAAGAAAAATATAATAGAGAGCAAGGATTACAAGTAAATAATCCTAGTAGTTTATTAATTGATGAAAAAAGACGAGAGTTTGATTTAATAGATGATCTTTTATTAGATTAGACTTGACATTTATATAATATATTTAATACAACAGTTAGCGAGGTTCGGTTATGGCATTGTCTGGTGAAGAAAATAAAGTTATTTTGACCCTTGATGAGGGTGATACAATATTAGATTTTAATATTCCTTTTTTTGATGTAACTCCTATTACATCTACAAAGTATGGAGATATTAGATTAACTCGTAAACGTAGTGGAGTAGAATTAATTTTAACTCCTAACGCTTCTCCTAGTACAGCACAAGAATATAGTTTATCTCCAACTAATAGTGATCCTTCACAAGGAGGAAGAATTACTTTAGGAGCAGGTGCAACACAAGGAGATCAATATGTTATAGAACGTGAAGTTCCATATACACAACAATACGATTTACAAGAAGGTGCAAGTATAGACCCTACAGCATTAAACAAAGCTTTTGATAGAACTGTAGCACAGAACCAACAACAAAATGATTTATTTACTCGTACAGTACAATTTCCTGTAACAGACTCTTCATCAACTACTTATACAGTAGGAACAGAAGCAACTCGTGCAAATAAAGCTCTTGGATTTGATGTTAGCGGTAACGTAACAGAGTTAGATTTAGTTTCATCTGAAACAATAACAGGTGATACAAATAAAGGTATATCTATACTTGGTAATCAAATATCAGCTAAAGTTGATAATGTAACCACTAACTTTAATGGCGGTAGTATTGCAGTTAAACAAGTAGACACAGATCAAATTGCTGATAATTCCATTACATCAAATAAATTAGCTTCAAATTCTGTAAGTAAAGATAACATAACAAGCGGTGCATTAACTGATTTAGTTTATCCAGTAGGCTCTATATTTACAACAGTAACTAATTATGTAGATTCAGCAGGAGTTGTTTCTGCTATAGGAGGAACTACTTGGGTTCCATTTGGTGCAGGTAGAGTTATGGTTGGTTTTGATAATACTGATTCTAGTTTTAATTCTATAGAACAAGAAGGAGGTTCAAAAACTGTTGTATTAAATAAATCTCAAATACCTCCTCATACTCACTCTTTAGTATATGACCAAATATCAGAATCAGGTAGTGGTTTTCCTGCTTCAAACTTATTAGGAACGGGTGATACAGAAACAACAAATGCAGGAGATGATTTAGGCGAAAATAATGATGGAACTGGAAACGCAGCTCCTCACGACAATTTACAACCATATGTAGTAGTCTATATGTGGAAAAGAACAGCATAAAAAAAGGTAGGTAAGGTATGAGCGTAGTTAAAATTGCAGAAGATAGGTATCAAAACAAATTACAGTTTGCACATATTAAATGTGGTACTGCTAAAAATATTACAACATCTCAAGTGTGGGATGCAGACGGAGATCGTCATGTTGTTATTACTCCAACATCAGTAGACGCATATGTTTGTATTTCTGCAGCTTCTTCAACTCCAACAGGTACAGGAGACGGAGACAGTTTAGGTAAGTTTATTCCATTTGGAGGTTCTTATACTACAATTATTCGTAAAGGAGAGTACATCGGTGCTTCTGCTTCAGTAAATGTAGTATCACTTGGGGAATTATAATGTTTGGTTCTTTTGGATCAGGTTTTGGTAGTTTTGGTTCTGGTGTATCTCGTGGTTCAAGACCATTTATGGATACGTTATTGTCGTGGTTGCGTAGACCTACGATAGACGGAAAGACTTTACCTGATAGTGATTCATTAGATCCTGTAAGAAGATTTTTTTCAACTGTTAATTATTACCTTGATAGTTTAGGAAATGCTGTTCGTAATTATTTTTATGAAACAGATATTACTGCAGCTAAGTTAGAAGCCATTAATTGTATTTCTGTAACAAATGGTGACACAATAACAATAACTGGGTTAAGTTCTTCAACAACTGTATCAAGTGTTTCTTCTGGCTCAGTAACTCCTACTGTTACTACAAATACTCTTACATTTGGCTCTACTGGATTTTGTTCTAATATTGTACTATCAGACGGAACACACCTACCTTTAGCTGAAGGTCAAGGTAATAAGGTATATGATATAAGTGGCAACAGTAATCATGGTACACTTTTTGGAACAACTTGGACTACACAAAACGATATAGCTTCTTTAAATCATTTAAATGGATTTACAAAAAATATATTTAAGGGTTATAAAGGTTATTGGTTTCTACGAGGAGATGGCAGTAGTAATGAAAATATATGGACTATTGATGATAATAAATTAGTTTGTACAGGAAATGTTAGAGCTGATGGAAGTACTGCAAGCAATGCATTTTCTAAAAGACCTTCTCATAGCGTTCCTTTAGTTAGAAGCGGAGACACTATAACTATATCAGGAAAAGTTACTATAACAAGAAGTTGGGATGGACCCTCTTCATCTAAACTTTGGCTTAGAACATTAGATTCTGGAGCTTGGACAAACCCTTCAGGTTATAAATTATGTAAATCAGGTGAAGGAACAGGTACTTTTGAAATAAATTTAACTTCTAATTCTGATACTACAGGAAGTAGTGCAGGAACAAATCAAGCTAACTTTATTACATTTATGTTTGAAAATGCTAATGGAACAATAGAAGATCTTAAGATTACTATAGACAAACCAATACCTGCACTCGACACTAAAACAAAACAAATAGCTACGTTTGATGGTGTTAATGATAACATATTTATTCCTGATTCTGGGCAAAATTCTGTGTTTGATTTTGGTACAAATGATTTTATATTAGAAGGTAGAGCAGACTTAACACACGTTGACAATATTAGTAGAGGACTTATAGGTAAATACCACACTTCAGGAGACGATAGAAGTTGGCTTGTATATATTACACATAATGGTGATCTTCAGTTAAACACATCACCTGACGGAACTTTTACAAATGCAGCACTTGCTACAGTAGCTAAAGCTAATGTTCCTCAAGAAGTATGCGATTGGAAAGTTGTTAAGTCAGGTACAACAGCAACATTTTATATTAATGGTTCTCAAGCCACTCAATCTTCTACTGCTGCAGTAGCAAATATTTATTCTTCTGTAACTGCTACATTAGTAGGTGCTTGGAATTATGGTTTTGCTGGACAGTTTAAAAATGTTATGGAATCTGTTAAGGTAAGTAGTAGTGGTATTAAACCAAATGATCCAACTTATATGGTCAAACACGTTGAGTATGACTTCTCAGGTAATATAGGATCAAGCACACTTAAAGATATTTCTCAAGAAACATTAGATATTAATGGCACGTTTGCTAATAACGCTAGTGGTTGGGTTGCTCAAAAAACTAGTGACTATGGATATACAGGTGATGCTTTATCTCAAGTAGGCGAAGGATTTATTCGTATCATAAGTAATCAAGATAATATGGATACTACTACTTATCCAATTAATACTTCTATTCAAACAGTTAATAGGTATAATACTTTAATAGTAGGCAACACATATAAATTAACAGGCACAGTAGGAACTAATAATATTAAAGGAGTAGTTGTTACTCAAACAGGTTCAGGTGTAGATAAAAGTTTTATTCCTCATAACCCTGCTGATAACTCTACTCATACAATTACATTTGTAGCTAATCGAACATATTTACAACTTAAACGATCATCAGGTGGAACTGGTACTCCTGTAGATGTAACTATTACTAACTTAGTATTAGAAGATATTACAGAGAGTGACGGCACAGCTAGAGATGGTGCTGTAACTATGGGTGCTGCAGGAGTTGAAGGATTTTGGAGTAAACGTATAGCAGATACATCAGGTTCTATTGTTAGTGCAGGTTATCAATATGGTAATACTAATATAAGTAACCCTAATGGATTTGTTCACAACAACTCTGAGTGTTCCATAGCATTTCAAGATGGAACAGGAATTACTAAAACTGCATCAGATATTGCATCGTATAACAATAATAGTGCAGATAGAACATTTTTTAAAAAAGACGAAAACAATAATGTCACACAAGCTCTTAACTATGAAGCAGCTTTAACAGGTGACGCTTTAAATAAAACAAGGAATTATGTAGATTAGGAGAATATTATGGCATTAGATAAAATAGATGCAGATGGTTTAACAAACACACAATGGAAAGATGTTATTAATGGTGGTATAGACGCTATTGAAGATAACACAATGATGAATCAAACTACTATAAATGTTACATCAACAGGATCAAATCCTGCAGATGTTTCAGTAAGTATGACAGGTCATGTTACTACGTCTTCGCCTTTAACAGGAAGTACTGCGATTCGAGATGCTATTGCATTACTACCTCGTAACTTAGATAGACATAGAGCAGAGTTTATTTTTGGTGGTACTGAAGGAAATCCTCAAACCATTGCTATAAATAAAGAATTATACTTTAATGGATTTACTGGTTATCTTATTTTAAGAACAAAAGATACAAATGATCTTAATCAAATTGGAACTAAAGAAACATCTAAAACAAACACATTAGAGTTAGTTGATGGAGAAAACTCAGGTAGTGGGGCATCTATTCTTGATTTCTTTGCTTGTCATAAAGTAGCTATATCAGGATTAAAACTTAAATATTCAAATACATCTTGTGATGAAAGTCAATTTGCTATTTTAGCATCGACTTGTAGTTTTGTTGATGTTGCTAACTGTAATATTGAAGGACACAGAAATACATTAAATTCAAGTCTTAAAGCTTCTAGTGCTATACTATCTCAGCAAGGTACTGTAACTAGATTTAGAGATGGATATATAGATAATTTTTATTATGGTCTTCATGCTAATAATACAGCTAGAATATTTGGAATAAATGTAGGAACTATTTCTACTGCAGTAAGATATGGTATGCTTACAGGTAATGGATCTATTGGTCAACCTGCTACTAATTTTTCACCTACTACAACAACTGGAAGATTTTTAAAAGACACAACAGGATCTTTAATAGTTGATGAAGAAGGTTTAGATTTTGAAAGAGAAATCTTAACAAAAACAAAAACTGTAACTATACCTGCAGGTTCTACTGTTAGTGAAATAACTCAAATATTTAGAAACCTTCCTCACAATCTTAATGGAAGATCTCTTACAGTAAAATTCACATCGGGTTCAGATGCAAGTAATCCAGAAGTATATGACTTCGGTTCTGACACTCTTTACATTAGAGGTTTTCATGGTGGAGATCTTATCATAACAACTACTGCAGGAAGTGGAGAAGACGATCAAAGAGTTTTAATTAAAGGTAATCCTGCTCAATGGAAAGGTGTTGTAAACTTTGATGATTGTTTAAATGCTACCTTGCGTAATATAAGAGTAGAAACATATGGTACTAATCCTACTGGTGTAGGAATGGAAAGTGTTCGTGTTAGTTCTTCTGTTGTTCATTGTGATACTTGTAAATTTACAAGAGGTGGACAATATTTACATAGTGCAGGTATTAGATCTAATCACGCTCTTAATGTAAGAGTACTAGATTGTAAGTTTGAAGCTTTTCATTATGCTGTAGTAGCCGATCATCAATCAAGTGCTTTTCATCTTGAAAACTGTCAATCAGTTGGTTTGCGTGGAGGTTATGGATTAGTTGCCTATAAAGGTTCAATTCTTTCTGAATCTGGAGTTACTAAAGTAACAAGTCAATTAGGAAATAAGGTTGCTTCAGGCGGTCTAATTACCCAAAACGCAGGAATAATTCTTAATGAAAGAATAGCACAATCAAGTAGAAGATTTAAAATTGCTGCAGCTGATACACCTTCTGATTATATATATAGAGATGGTAGTAATAATAATCTAGGAGCTTTATCAACTGCTGACGTTGTTTATTCAAGGAATACAATAACTGGTGCTGTTTTATCTGGAGGAACTGTTACTATTACAACCTCTTCTGCACATGGATATGATCCAAACGCAGATGGTAGTTATAGAGTATATATTTCAAGTTTAGGTTATACTGGAGTTGATCCTAATGGAAGTAGAAGAGTACTTTCTGCTCCAACTCCCACTACATTTACATTTGCTTTAACTGGAGCGGATGAAACATTTACTACAAGTGGTGCTACAGTATCTAATATAGATATGGTTAAACAGCTAATAGGTGATGCAACAAAAGTAATGAATGGTTATGATGTTCAATTCTATTTTGCTTCTGGTACATATGACTGGGGATTTGGTACTTTAAACTTTAAAGGGTTTAATGGCGGAACCTTAGGTGTGTATGGTCATATGCAAGACTCAAACTCAAGCCTTACAACTATTATGAAAACAAAAGATACAAATCAAAATGGTGTTTTTATGTTTGAAAAATCTAGTAGATGTACATTACAAAAAATGGCTTTTATTCAGTATGGAACTAATGATGATTGTAATGTAGTAGAAGCTGCTTTTAGTGCTTATTTAGTAGTAAGAAACTGTACGTTTGTAAACGAAAACACTAAAGCTAATGATGCTCTTATTGCATACGATGCTAAATTAAGAGTTGAAGAAACTACTTTTAGTAACTTTGACAGAAATGTAGTTTTAACAGATTTTTCACAAGGTTATATGAGAAATACAGTTACTGCTACAAGTGGTGTAGACGCTAATCATCATATAAGAGTTAGTAATGGATCTAATATGAGAACTTCAGGAAGTCAAGCATCATTTAGTGGTAATGAAAGAGAATCTGGTGGAACAATATTTAATTCACTTGGTAATATAGTATAAGGAAATTATTATGATAAACGAATTACAAGATACAGAATTAGTAACGATTGACCTTAACCCTGAAAAGGTTGTAGAAGGTGTTGGAACATACGCAACTATGACTTATGCAAACTTAAAGCTATTAGAAGCTGAGGGTGCTAAATGGGATGGCAATGAAGTAATAACAGGAGAGTAATATGGAAGAGGAAAATGTACCACATAAGTATGATAAGTTTAAGCATAACAATGTGCCGTATGCTTTCCTCGAAACTCCTATATCTTTTTTAAATGAAGAGATTCCTGAAAGTGCTAACTGGTCAGATAAAGGTTCTGATGATGAGCCAAAGCAAAAAACTTTAGATGAATACACAATAAACAAAGCAATATCTAAAGATGAAACTAAAGTAATATTTGCTTTATGTGCTATGGAGTCTCCAAATTTTCGTACAACTAGTTTAACGTATGGTGACTTACAAGACTGGGAAACGTGGTTAGATACTAAGGGATATAGTATAGATGATTTTTTAACAATAGCAGATCGTAACACCTTGTTGGCTAGTGAAGCTTATGGGTTAGGGGATGTCTAATAAAGGTCAGAAGGTACGATTTGAAGGTATAATATATACCGAAGATGA